>ERZ781398.2971-NODE-2971-length-13689-cov-4.361083_pt1 | contig 13689 bp, 12 predicted proteins | sample MGYA00433077_ERZ781398 | MGnify/ENA primary metagenome ERZ781398 (study PRJEB29847, sample SAMN06458254) | wastewater metagenome | isolation source: Wastewater bioreactor | place: South Africa: Cape Town | study: EMG produced TPA metagenomics assembly of the... | reverse complement strand
AAAAAGTACGAACGGTACAATTGCAATGAAACTGATCAAAATAAGTATTTATTAATTACGGAAAAAGAAAAAAAAGAATCAATGAATTTTTCTTTTAAAATATTCTTCTTGTATAATCGATGATGAAATCGAAAAGATGGTTTAACTTTGAAGTTCTTCTTTGTCGAAGATATATTCACCAAGACCTGGACCAACACGTTTCAAGTTGGTGATATAATTGGCATATTCTTTAATTGATTTCACCTGTTCATCGAGGAATTCTTCTTCGATGTAATCCGTAAGATGAGGATCGCTAAAGAGAAATACGAAGATTTATCAATTTAATTCGATTGAAAATTTCAATTACGTGTATTTCGAAGCCGATGCATGTAATTCAAGCAATGCTTGGTAGACATCCTTTTCCAATTGTAAAGCTGTTTCATGAGCTTCGAGAGGCGAACTCCAGCTTTGTTGTGTTGGTTTCTAGATTCATAAAACAAAAAAATTCATTGATTTTCTCTTCTTCAATCAACAAACTTTGATATCAAGAAGAACGATTGTACCACCACGTTTATTTTGGTATTCCATGAATTTATTGGCATGTTCTTGTTCTTCTTCAGCCATTTTTTTGAAATACTTATGATGACCTTTCAAAGCAACATCGCTACGATCGAAATGATGAGCCATAGCCGTATATACATAGCTAGCATACAATTCCAAATTGATCTGACGATTGATCAAACCTTCATTATCTTCGTGATAATTGCTAAACAAAATAATAGATATGCAAATTATAAGAAATTCAAAAAAAAAACTTACAATCGAACGAGATTTTTGTTTTCTGTCGACATTTTTGTTTCAATGTAAAATTGAATAAGAATGAATTTGTAGAGCGAATTGACAAAAACGACTTGTAACGAACAGTCACTGCTGCTGCAAAACAAACCGATTAATGAATGAGAAAATACGTTGATGTGCTTGCCGTTTTATACAACAGAAAAAAGCAAACAGATAAGATGAAAAGTATTGACGCAGTTTCACTGATAAAAAAAAGAACAAAACGAATGTGCTTTGTCATTGTTTTGATAAATCTTAAACTAAATATAAAAGGTTTTGTTCTTGAGTGCAAGTTCGTTTTCAAATGACCTTGATTATATCATCACATCACACGATATTAAACTAGAATATTTAACAATAGAAATAGAAATTGTCATGTTCTATCAACTTTTTTTTTCTCTTTCTCTTTCTCTTTCTCTGTCTCGCTCAAAGCGACACGTATTCTAAAAAAAGATGAAAGAAAAAAAATAGCTAATTTAATTAATATAATATGGCATGGAGATGTATTATCTGATTTTATTTTACGTTCTAATAAGTGTTTTTCCGATAAATTGTATGGATTTGCTTAAAAAAATATCGTACAATCTACCGAATTTGTCGACATGCGCTGAATGGAGTCCTAATGGTATAACTTTCAAAGATAGTTCGACAAAAGAATTCACACCAGTCTTTTTATTTCTTGATAAAAATAATACTTTATTTGCAACAAGTCCCACGAATAAGCATATCTACATATGGTTGAATGATAAGAATAATTCTAACATAAAAATACCCGATCGTCTATATACACCATATGGATTGTTTGTTTCGACAATCGGTGACATGTATACTAGTGATGATGCATTAGGACGTGTAGACCGATGGATAGAACAAACTAAAACTATCGAATTGGCTGTACGATTTTGTGGAAGATGTGAATCGATTTTTATTTCAATTCACGATGTCATTTACTGTGCTATTGGTATTTATCATCTAATTGTAACAAAGCCATTGCGTAATTATTCAGATTTGATGACAATTGTTGCTGGTGTTGGTTTACCAGGATTCGCAGAAAATATGCTTAAATTTCCACAAGGAATATTTGTTAACATTAATTCGGATTTATACGTAGCAGATACTGGCAACCATCGAGTTCAACTCTTTCGTTTTGGTGAAATCAATGCAATTACGATTGCTGGATCATTAAATACTATTCAACTCAATAGACCGACCAGTATTGCATTGGATGCAAACAATTATGTTTATATTGTGGATCATTGGAATCATCGTATAGTTGCATCAACTCCTTACGGCTTTCGATGTATTGTAGGCTGTAATGGATCGGGTGATTCATCTGATAAATTGAACTCGCCAAATAGCATGGCTTTTGATAGTTTCGGTAACATATATGTCACTGACCTGTGGAATTATCGTATCCAAAAATTTTTACTTTTGAACAAAACCTGTCGTGAGTGTGGTTAAGACATTTGTTTGTATCTTTTTCCTTGCTGTTCTAGACTCGAATGATTATACAAACATGAACACATCGTTTTTAACATCAACGTCAGATTTGAATACTTCAATTGTCTATGAATCCGAATATAAATCAATAATAACAAGAGATAGTTTAACGTTTAGGATGTATAACTATTGTAATGGACCTCAACATTTCTATAAAAATCTACAGATTCATGTTTTTCAACAAGGCAAATACGATATTTTCATCAATAGTACCGAACATTTATATGTCAGTTTGTATAAAGATTATTTTTATCCACTGGATATTGATCTAAATTCACTTTTTCGTCTCGATGAACGGTGTGAGATCAATCAAATTAAATTTACTCGCAATTTCCATTCAAATGAAACATACGATTTAATAATATCAACAGTCTATTCAAATCTAACATTTTCATTCTCGCTTATTTTAACTGGACCATCTCATATCAATTTAAATCAGACAAGTGTGTATACTATTCTTCTTTTCTTTCACGTCATTTTCAATTCCTAATTGAATAGATGTTTCAAGTATAGTACAATCTATTTACATGTCAGCTTTGACATTGAACAGTTCTAAATGTAATCAGAATAAATTTGGCTTATTTAATTACTATTGTGAAGTGATAGAGATTCACATCATCAAAACGGGAACTTATGTTACTATTATTAGCAGCAAGACAATGGATATGTATGGATATATGTATAAAAATAATTTTACTTTATTGGATCTTTCAATCAATATGATACTAGCTGGTATTAACTATATCAGAGATTGTAACAATCAGCTCATAATTTCATTTGATTCTCAAATAAATACTTCAATCATTTTGGTTGTAACAACAAGTCAACAGCAACAACAAGGTAATTTCTCAATCACTGTTAATGGACCAATCAAAGTTATCATGAAACACAAGCGTATGTTTATTATATCATAACGAAAACTATTTATTTTTCATTTGTCGTCTGTAGATAATATTTCATCAATAATTCAGTCACATTATTCGTCAGAGTTGAATAATAACAGTCAGAAACATGATGATCTACATTCTGAACAATTCGATTATTATTATGAAGCTGTTAAGATAAATGTGAACATTACAGATTTTTATCTTTTATTAAGCTATATCAATTTCGAAGCATATAGTTATTTATACGAACATAACTTTGATCCATATGATTCAAATAGAAATTTACTCTCTTCAGATGCAATTGATGATCATTCCAAAGTGTCTAGGTATAGAATTACCCGTTATTTGCAATCCAATATAACATATGTATTAGTTATAACTACGAAACATGGTCATAAAAACGTTCAAGGTGAATTCGCAGCAATTGTATATGGATCAAATGAAATTCATATGAAAAAGATAGGTATGTATATGTTGTTGATTTTTATTTAATGATTACAATGTTTGTTTAAGATAATATTTCAACAATTGTTCAATCAATTCATGAACTGACATTGATCAAACATGATTCTCATTGTTATAAAGTTATACAGATAGTTGTGCCTCAATCAGATTTCTATAACATTGCCATCATAAACAATACGGATGAAAAGGTCTTTTTGTATACAAAAAACTTCAAACTCAATAGACCAATTGAAAGATTAGTCTCGAACAACTATAGCAGATTTAATATATATGATTTTGTAATAAATGCTCGTTTAGTATCCAATATTACATACATATTGGTTCTAGCTTCAACATTGTTGAAACCACAAGATAAATTGACAATACTGGTTTCTGGCCCAAGGAGAGTCAGTATCTATCAGATTAGTATGTCAAGTTTTTTTTCTTCTTTTTGTTATTTTAAAAAAATGTTTTCATTAGATCCTCAAGTAACATATTCATCTCAATTGACAATCAAAAATCAAATTTATTCACGAATATGTGGAACAGGAAATTATCACTATGAAACTATTGAGCTCAGTGTACAACTAAGTGGTACATACATTTTCAATAGTGACAGCAGTATCCTCTTATATGGATATCTATACGAAAATAACTTCAATCCATTGTATCCCATGGAAAACTTAATTGCAGAAAACTATTTCTCCTTTTATGATAGCTTTCAATTTGGCAATTATCTTGAAGTCAAACGAAAATATATTTTGTTATTGACAACCTTTGAGCCAAATGTGAAAGGATCTTTCACAATAGGGATTAGTGGACCAAAGAATGTGACTTTCAAGAAAACTATCAAAAACCGTAGCAGCTGTGTTACTGGTAATTTGTGTGATCCATATCAGAAGACGATCGGTTTGACTATCAATGACATTCTACGCAATCAAGTCCAACCGAGCATTTCGTTTCAAAATCAATCGTCTTTGATACAAGTAGCTGCTACGATCACAATGATTATGTTTTCTATTGGTTTCATCAATGGAATCTGTTCGTTGATAACTTTTCAAAATAAAGAATTGAGAAATGTTGGCTGTGGAATCTATCTTCTTGCCTCTTCAATAACATCTCTTCTAACGATCGCACTGTTTACAATTAAATTCTGGTTGGCTGTTCTCACCCAATTATATTCAACTGTGAATTCAGCTGCTCTTCGAGTTGATTGTGCATTCATTGGTCCTGTTCTAAAAGTTTGTTTATACTTAGATGGTTGGTTAAATGCTTGTGTTGCTATTGAACGAACTGTGAATGTATCAAAAGGAGTTAATTTTAATCAGAAAAAGAGTAGACATGCAGCTCGATGGATTATTCTGATCTTACCTATTTGTATCATGGGTAGTATTATTCATGAACCAATATATCATGATTTGTTTAAATATACAGCTACAAACTATGAATTAATAAACAATACCATGAAAATTGAAGATCATGTACTATGTGTTATTCGATATTCTCGTTCTGTTCAAACTTACAATACCATTACTTTATTTATTCATCTCATCGTTCCATTTCTTGCAAATCTTTGTTCTGCTTTATTCATTATATTCGGTACAGCTCGGCAACGATCAGTAACACAACGAAATCAAACTCTGAAAGAACATGTCGTTAAACAAATGAATGAGCACAAACACTTGCTAATCAGTCCTATTATCCTGCTTCTATTAGTTACACCGCGTTTAATTATCTCTTTAGTATCAGGATGTGTTGATCCATCCGAAAATCCTTGGCTATATCTTTGTGCATATTTCATTTCTTTTACTCCACCAATGCTTATCTTTGTTGTATTTGTTTTGCCTTCAAAGCTTTACAGAAAAACATTCAAAGATTCAATAGCACGATGTAAATGACACCTTTAACATGTCAAGATTTCTGTCGAATATTCTTTTAATTGTTGAATAAATTCAACATGAATTTTAATAAATGGACGTGCTGCTTTTAATAAATCAAATGCAGCTTCATACGGCATTCGATGTACTCCTAATAGATAAGCCAATATAATAGTTGAACTACGTGAAATCCCAAAATCACAATGAACTAAAATACGTCCATTCTCGGCGATGGCCTGTTGTATAAATTCATTCGTATGCGAAAACACTTGACGAATATTCGTTCGAGGTCGATCGAATAATTTGATATTGAAATATTTGTATTGTTCAGGAAACGCATTTTTAACTTCAGCAGCTACATTGAGTATATGAGTGATTTTATGTTCATTGAGTCGTGTTAAATTAGTTGCTGAATGTTGTGAACCAATATAAATACTTTCAATAACATGATGCAGTTTTGTATCGAGTGAATTGTAGATTTCCATGAAAATGGGATTGACCTCTGGCGAACAACCGCAAACTTCAAATGTTCCATCGTTAGATTTTGATTCAAAAAAGATTTGCCCTATTAAATTCGTAACACGCGTAGTCGTACGTCGTAGATTCGACTGCGAGCAATTTTGTAATTCACAAAGAAAAGACATTCTATTGGTTTCATCTGATTCTTTTCTTTCGTTTTTTTTATATACAACGTCTTATCATGGCCATTAACTAAAAAAATGTACCGACAATATACTAAATAAAATATATTGCTCTGAGAAATTATCGCCATATGTTACAATAACAAACATGAAAATTACATTTGCATAAAAGCGTCGTTTGATTCGATTGGTAGAACATTAAATTTGTTTGATGATACACGTGTCATTTGATTTTATGCATGAATAATTCACTCACAACACTGAAATAACACTCTATTTCTAGATTTGTTTTTGACAAAAATAATGAACACATACGCGAGATGGAAGCAGATTATAAAATGGTTTAGTATCTTCGTTTTTATCAATTTCGTTTGTATTACGGCGTATCAAAAATCGACAGATTCTTCAGTGATTTTCTCAGTTCGAACGTTGGACACACAATGCTTATCGGATGATGAACGACAAAAAATATTTGATCATATATTCGGTAATAATACTTGGGGCGGTATATCTCGTTCCGGTCCTGGCTCGACAATTCACGGAGCTTTTAATTGGATTCAACATTTGCGCAAGTTTTTAATAGAATATGAAATAACATCTGTTGCTGATGTGCCATGTGGTGATACATTCTGGCAATTTGCTATTCGGGAGATGAACACATTATCTAAGCTTTATTTCGGTGGTGATATTGTGACAAGTATTATTGAACAAAATAAAGTGTGGTATGCAGAACATGCAAATAAAATCTTTGCGTATTGGGATCTTGTTAAATGTCCAATACCTACTTTCTCCTTCTACAATAGAACATCTACTGTGCGTGGTAAGTTTCTAATTTTTAATCGAATTAATATATTTTTGTATTATTCGAGGTCAATCTTTCGATTTAATCATCGTACGAGATGCCATTATGCATATGAATATACGAAATGGTTTGAAAGCTGTGCAAAACGTCATCAATAGTGATGCAAAATATTTCGCTGTCAGTAGCTATCCTGCTAATTGTTCATTAGTTAACTTCTGTAACATAGGAAATATCACCGATGGAAACTATTATACTAATAACATCAATTGTTATCCATTTAATTTTCCTATTAGTAAAGCTCTCGTGATTGAACAATCGCACACTCATTTTCCAGATGGAACTGATGAACTACATATATATCCTATTGATTCCGAGTTGAAAGCTATCGTACAACAGTATGATAATGCATGTAACTGATCGAATTGCATTTTAATAAAACTATATAGATACCTTAATTTTTATTACGTGTTTGAAATAACAAATCTTTGATATCACGCTTTGGTTTTTCCATATCTGCAACTGCAGCTTTCCATTTTTCTGTAATTAGAGCAGCCAGTTCTGAATGAACAACCGACACCTTCAATTCGAACTGTGAATCCTTTTTCGATTAAATTATAATCTCGTAATGTTTGATCAACTTGTTCTTGTACGATTAGAGTCTTACGTTCGATATAAGGATTACTCGAGCAAAATAAAATAATAAAATTCTTTTTATCCAAACCTACAATACCATTACTTTATTTATTCATCTTGTCGTTCCATTTCTTGCGAATCTTTGTTCCGCTTTATTTATTATATTTGGTACAGCTCGGCAACGATCAGTAACACAACGAAATCAAACTCTGAAAGAACATGTCGTTAAACAAATGAATGAGCACAAACACTTGCTAATCAGTCCTATTATCCTGCTTCTATTAGTTACACCGCGTTTAATTATCTCTTTAGTATCAGGATGTGTTGATCCATCCGAAAATCCTTGGCTATATCTTTGTGCATATTTCATTTCTTTTACTCCACCAATGCTTATCTTTGTTGTATTTGTTTTGCCTTCAAAGCTTTACAGAAAAACATTCAAAGAATCAATTATGCAATGGCGACGACAAGCTCGCCGATAATTAACTTATCTTCTTAAAGTTTAGACTTTTATTTATTTCCATTCGTTATATTATCAATATTTTTCATATTATCCTTTGTGACAATCAATAAAGGAAAACCCATATCAGGATGTTTGTCAATAAATGTTCGTAATCTAACTATCAGTCGAATAAAATAAGCCGATAGAAGAAAGGTCAATAATATGCTTAATAAAATCAAACGACAATGACAGTCATTAATTGTTAATACGAATAATGAGAATATAAATATGAAAGAGTCAATTGTTAGGAAATGCGCAGATTCGTTGATTAATTGTTGATAATGAACATTGATAGCATGGTTACTTAAGATAAAGATCGCAAAACATCGAAAAATAATTTGTTCTGTAGGACAATCAATCGTAGTTTGATTGATAATCACAATTACATAAACAGAAATCCATATGAACGTTGGCAAAAAAATCATCAGAAACAATTTAATAGAAAATAAAGGTGATCTACTAATCGAGATTATGTATTCTATGAATTCCATAATATAAACAATCGTATACACAGCAGACAAAGTTGCTAACATAACTTGAAAATCGATATTCATTGGAATTTCTGTATCAAAAACAATAACAGGCGCGGATAAACATAAAACATATACATAATGCCAAAGATGTAAAGTATACGGTTCAATTAATTGACCAGTACAATAATATCGAAAAAAATTAACATAAAATCCCATTGGGTTCATTGACATTAATATTGTCGATGGTATTCGATATTTGAAATCCTCGGGATAGATTCGAATGAGAATCATACTTGACATTGCTACATTTATTGTGTCACACCAATGATCCCAATAATGTCGAGCAAGTGATTGAGATTTATTTCGTCGTGCTTGTTTACCATCGATCATATCAAAGAAATATGTGAGATATCGACTAATCAACCATAACACATAATGATATCGTTCTAATCGTATTGATGTATAAGTTGAGAGAAATAGAATTGTATTCAATAGAAGACCAGGCAGGGCAAGAATGACTGGTGATAATCTGTATGGTAGACAGTAATTTGTAAAAAGACCAGCTAGATAATCGATACTGTTTACTATTGGATCATGTTGAGTTTTTTTATATGATTCGTTTTGGTCTAATTTTATTGGAATTGGTTTGATTTGATAAGACAAAAATTGACCGAATGATTGTCGATTCGTTTGCATGTTAAAATCGATATACTAACTATCTCATTTATAAAGTGCAAACAAATAAGAATACGCCCTTTTCATGCGTCAGGAAAAAAGAGAACGTCATTGAGTTGCATGAATATGTATAGGTAATAATGCATATCCTTTTTATCTGTTCGTCATTCAGCATATTTGTGCTTTCACATCGATTTCAAGGTCGAACTATTGACTTTTAAATGTTCTTAATTTACTGATATAAATAACCCATGTAAAAGTTAATTTTAACTATAAAAAAAAAATGCTGCGTTTGATAATAACAAGTTTAATCTTTTTTCTACATGGCTCTGCCATTCTGGTTCGAGCTGATATAGTGCAAGCTGTGGCTGCTGATTCATTTGTCGAAAGTATAGGTGTGAATACACATTGGGCGTATCCGAATGTATATAGATATAATTATACTGGGCTCAAACAGAAATTAGGTGATGTTGGTATTCGTTACATACGAGACGGAGCTAATGCTGCAACTTATAATCGATCAAATGATCTGTTTGAAAGTTTAGGTATTCGAATGAATATGTTGACAGGACGTCGATCTGGTGGATATCCAGCACCATTAGATCCAACACAAATCGATGCAGAATTAAATGAAATTAAAACTCAAGCTTTAAACGTAACGATATCTATCGAAGCACCGAATGAATACGATATTTCACATGGTCCTGATACTGATTGGATAGGAAATATCAAAAATTATAGCTCAACTCTTTATGCCAAAGTCAAAGCTGATGAATTATTGAAAAATTTACCAGTAATTGGTCCATCTTTAACTAAAGTCGAATCCTATGAAGCTGTTGGCAATTCCGATTCGTTTATTGATTATGTTAATCTACATTTGTATCAAGCAAATCGTTGGCCAGGTAATAACGGTTGGGGAAGTAATGGTTACGGTAGTATAACCTGGGCTTTCAATTGGCTCGCTAGATTTCAATCACCATCTTTTAAACCGATTCAAGCTACCGAATCTGGTTATAATAATGATCTTCCAAGTGGTGGTATCTCGGAAATAGCTGAATGTAAATATACAACTCGTATGTTTGCTGAATTTTTTCGACGTGGAATTTTACGTACATATAAATACGAACTGGTTAATCAAGGTCAAGCTGGTCGTGAAGGAGCTTTTGGTTTATTACGTAATGATTTGTCAGAAAAACCGATTTATCAAGGAGTGAAAAATTTAATTTCGATATTCGGTGATAAAGGTGCAGATTTTACACCCTCAACATTGGATTATGCACTCGATCATCAACTCAACGATAGTCGAGAAATACTTTTTCAAAAACGTAATGGTGATTTTTATTTAATGATGTGGCTCGAATTACCCAGCTGGGATTTTAATAATAATACCGATTTAAATCCACCGGCACAACAAGTTCTCTTGACTATACTTCATAATATCTACAATATTTCTAATGCAACACTCTACGAGTTTGGTAATGATTGTCAACTGACTGTTATCGATCTTCAAATGAATAACAATCAAGTTGAATTCGATATCACTGATCGAATTAGTGTTGTTAAACTAACTAACTCGACTTCTCATACTTAAAAGCATATAGATAAATGTTTTTTTTTCTTTCGTTCTCGAACCTTCTATTGACATAAAGATAAGTTTATGTGATATCACTTAAACAAACGCGTTATCATTTTCATTTTTCTTTCACAAACGTTGCTCGCAATTTTTTTTCCACGTAACCGTTAAAAGTATGGCTACATCAAGTGCTACAACAAAATGTTCTGTATGCAATGAAGAAAAAATTACGTACGCCTGCTCTGGTTGCTCGAGATATTTTTGTTTTGACGACTTAGTTGAACATCGTGAATCACTTAAACTAGAATTTCATAAAGTGGAAGACCAAAGAAATCAATTTATCGAGACTTTAAATGATTACAAAAATAAGACAAATAATCATCGATTAATCAATGAAATTAATCAATGGGAGAATATGTCAATTGATAAAATTCGACAAACTGCTAATGAACAACGGCAACTTCTACAACAATCTATTCGTGGTCATACTCAAACGATTGAAGTTAAATTAAATACATTCACTGAGGATATGCAAAAGATTATGAAAAAGAAGGATTTTCATGAAACAATGTTGAACAAATTACAAACACAATTAGAGGACCTTAAGAAACAAATTAATCAACCGGCACATATTCAAATCAAAGAAGATTTATCGACAATCTATATTAAAAAATTATCAATCACTATTACTCAAACTCAAGGTAAATTTACTTGATGGACTTCCAGTTTATTATATTTTCATTTAGAACAATCATCAGTTTATTCTGATAAAAAACTTGATAAATCATGTTTATATGTTACGTTATTACCATGGTAGTTTTCATAATCAGTTCTTTTATCAAAATATTCCACAATAGATGAGCAGTTTCGTTGCTATGACCATTCATATAACTTATCATCGGAATCGACTTGATTACAAATAACACATTTCCTTCGCAACCAGTTGAGATTATTGAACACATACGAACGGACGTCAGAACAAGCCGATATTTACGTTATTTACAGTTACATGAGAATAACCTAGTTAGATTTATGATTGACTATCTTATTGAAATAACCGTATGCACAAATTGTTTATTTTCTTGTTGGTTGACACGAAACAGGTTAGTCAACATCTTTAATATTAATCACGTAACATTCTTGGAGATGATTTTTGTGCCAAATGTTATACTAATACAAATGGAATGTTGATCATTTTCCTTTTTACTTACTGTGATACATCGTTGTAAACTACACTAAATAAATGAACGATCGTGTGGCCTCTGTCGTTAAAAAAAATCATATTCAAGGTGATTTACAATTAGTTCATCACTCTTAGAGATAATGCCAACAAAACACAACAATATGGGAACCTATCGATGATGATCAGCAACCGATTTCAATAGGAATATGCTTCACTATATAAGTAATTTTACTTACTGACAGTACTCATCTAATAACCGAACGCATCATTTGGTAAATAGAGAGTTATTTTTCATTTGACGTACAAATTTGTGTCAAATAACATATTTTTTATATTAAACAAAAAGAAATCTGAATAGAACCTCTGGCGACTGAATATTTTATTTTCCTTTGATCTCTATTCTCCAATTCGATTTCGAACTTCTTTATACAATCTACAAAGAAAAAAAACGAACTAATCCTTTCTCCAGTTCACTTGTTACGAGATAAACAATAGCTCAATAGAATATTTGATATTTAATTTTCATGGTACTGTTATTTACCAACGAATTAATAATCGTGATAAATACTGTCCAATATCCTCTTCATTTCCAACTAGTAAATTCTCTTTTAATGCTTATCGAATGTTCTTGTCAAAACAGACGAAATTCTTTACGGAAAAAAATCAATTCATTACTGGTAATATACTTTTTTCATTATGATAAGTCAATGACGTGTGCATTACACTGACAATAAATGTGAATCGACTTTGACTCATGTTCATTAATTATCCTATATGATTCTTGTTTATAATTTGAAATTCTAATAGTACACATTTCTAAAGAAATGCAAATGAAAAATAAAATTATTATATTTTACCAATTATTATATCACCAACTATTATAATGTACTAAATATCAAATCCATTTCCAATTAACAAGCATTTCGAATATCTCATTACTAAACAATTCATTCGTATAATATACACTTTCTCTGTTAAACTCTACAATGACTGAGTTATCATTCACTACTGAATATAAATGAACATCGACTGCGTTAAAGGAGTTCTACTCCGATATCAGCCTAAAACATACTCTGCAATTGAGAGCGTCAAACCAAACAATCGAAATACATGAATTGGTTTTTGCTCTATACCATTTCAATACTTCATTATATCTTCATTCAACATAACAATCTGTTCATAATCGTGCTCATCACACTACAATAGAGCAAAACAATGATTATCGCTATGTATAGAATATGTAGGCCCCGAAACTTTGTGTAATAGTAACCCTTTCACTTACATCATATAAACGATGAATAAAATGATGCAACCTGCTCTAATTCTTATTCAATGACTTCACGACAATCGACTCTGACAATATCCTATTATCTGCTATGAAGTGAGTAAAGCATCCGACGAGAAGAATGGTCATACATTTTCTGTTATTAGGTGATGTCGAATGAGATGAAATAGTTGAAAGATTTGTTTTGAATTGAGCAAAAGAGGTGAAGAGAAGAGTGATGATAAATATTCTGTTGTTAGGTGATGTTGGATGAGATGAAATAGTCGAAAGATTTGTTTTCAATTGAGTAAAAGAGGTGAAGAGAAGATTTATGATAAATATTCTGTTGTTAGGTGATGTTGGATGAGATGAAATAGTCGAAAGATTTGTTTTGAATTGAGCAAAAGAGGTGAAGAGAA
>ERZ781398.2954-NODE-2954-length-13744-cov-3.877858_pt1 | contig 13744 bp, 12 predicted proteins | sample MGYA00433077_ERZ781398 | MGnify/ENA primary metagenome ERZ781398 (study PRJEB29847, sample SAMN06458254) | wastewater metagenome | isolation source: Wastewater bioreactor | place: South Africa: Cape Town | study: EMG produced TPA metagenomics assembly of the... | reverse complement strand
TTCCAATATGAATTATATTATGAATATAACTAAACAATCAAATTATTAAAATGGGGTTATTATGATAATTTATTTATAATATTTATAATATTTACAATATTTATACTGAAACATAAAATAATGTAAATCGTTATCTTAAAAACGGTCAACACAAATTTTAGCATTATTTTAGGTATGTGATGAACGGATAAAAAATATTTCATTGTTGCGAAATATGTGATTATGCTCGGGGAATTTTCAAATGATAAATCATTGATCCAAAGACCGAGTTAATTTTATTTTTCCGTTTATAAATCATTTTCTGAATATGTCTTCAGAAATAGATAAATATAAAGTACAAGAAGAAAGAAAAATACAGAAGAAAAAAAAAGATTTATATTAACTAATCAATTTCTTGTCGTCGAGTATGCATGTTAAAATCAAGTAAATCTACCTTGAGTATTTGCCGTACTACAATAAATAAATAAAAACAAAATGACAAATATGTCTAGTCTACCTGATATAAAGTTTTACTAAGAATTTGCGTTTTATTTTTATTTCTATTTACGATTATTAGAATATAACAACATTCACAATCTGCTTGTGAGATCAAAAGCAGATATGAAGTTCTTTCTTTTTTGCTTTTTGCATATGTTTAATAAACAAAAAAAAACGAAGAAACAAGAAAATCTATGTAGTCAATAGTAGAAAGAAAAGAAGAAATTAACTTGAGTGTTCTATCTTATGCTCATATTGTTTACGCTTTGGATCGAAAAGGTAATTACAGATAAAAGAAAAAGCAAACTAAGACAATTTCTTTTGAATGAAGAAGCAGAAGAACATGAGGCATCGTTTGTGAATGTGAATATTTTCATTCATCGCTGATCATTATGAAAAGCTGACTGAGAGAACTAGACATGAAGTAAGATAAGAGAAAATAGAAGAAGAAGAAGAAGAAGCAAAGAAAACGCAAAGCTCATATATAATAATTTAGTCTAAAACATGAGCAATAAAGATGAAGGAAAGAGTGCAAATTGTGAACACAAAGACAATGAAGAAGTGAAAGAGAAAAACAGAAGTCACGACAGGAAATACTGAGGTGAAGACATTTCTGATAAGTTGAATAAGTTGATGAAGATGGAAAATAGAAGACATGACGAAAATTTATTTACTCGAATTAATAGAAAATTAACATACCAGATTCACTTGGAAAGATTGATGATGTTGCTTGAAATGCTGTTAAAGCTTCACGTTGGCCAGCAAAATAGTGATACTCGATGATGTCTGAATCGGATAGTTTGAGTTCGTCGGGATTGGTAAGAGGTGTGTCAACTATTGATTGAATGGCAACACCGACTGTTTGTGTTCGTTTCGTTCGAGTTATTCGTCGAAGAAAATGTTTTAAAAATCGATATCGTGCAAAACAACAAAGTTTTTCGAAATAAAGTATTAATATAATTGATATTAGTAGAATTACACTAACACATATCATAAATATAATAGGAGTCCATGGAACACGACCTTGAAAGAATGATAACAAAAAAAACTTAAATTCAATTTGAAAAAAAAATAATTTCCGATAAATTTTCTCGAGAAATGATACTTGACAGGTTTTTATATAGATATTCTCGATCGGATGTTGTTTTGCTGAGTTTGACTAATGATCTTATTAAAATCGTTGTCAACGTTTTCTATGACAATGATTTTTGATAAAAAACAGACTGAAATATTTCATATTTGAACTCATCAAAATAGAAAACGGAATTAGACATCAACAGACAATTTGTCATTTCAAATATCATTGATTCTGACAGTTAGCTATTCGTGATTCAAGTTTGCACTCAAAATCTAACAAAAAAGACAAAACCACCTCGAAACTAATGAACTAACATCTATCTCTGTTTCACACATCTGATTTTAACATGAATGAATTATTTAGCTCGTAGTTAATGTGTAACATTCTGTTCACATATACATATTATGAAATATATCAATATTAGTTTTACGATAAAATATTATCTTGAAAAGAGAGCACGTAGTATAATTAACTGTTCTAAAACAAAGGACTATATGTGCTCTTTTTTTTCTATTTTAAAATCACGATTAAATATTTATTCAATCTCACTATCGTTCGAAGTTGTATCCGTTGTTGTATTTGTTTGATTCGACGACATTTTGTCAATTTAGTTTTCTTTCAATCTTTGTTCGATACTCTCCAAATGACACCAGCTGCTCTCAACAATTAGAATCCAGAAAAGATAAATAACGTATTTGCTTGCAACATGTCGACACATTTCTCTCGTTGTCCTATTGGAGTAAATCGTCGTGATTCTTTATAATTGTTGTTCAGTTATGTATTTTTGTCGTTTTTTTTTCTGCACACATGACATAAAAATGAAAGAAACGAATTGCGCAAATGAATGATCCATGAGAATTGTTCGCACAATTACAATGTGGTTAGTAAAACAAAAAAAGAAAAAGAGAGAGAGAAAAAAAGAAAATGAAGAAAAACCGATAGACACCCTCAATCTTGATTAGCAGCCGTTTTTTTTTTGTTTTGTTTTTCAAGGTAATCTTATCAAATAAATCATCACGGGTGAAAGAACCAAAAGCAGAACTATAGATATAGAATTTTTTCGTTCGTAAACATTTTATCGAGCAAAATCCCAACGAGATTGATCGCGATTCGTTGAAGCATCATCATTTAAACGGTTAGTTTGATTGGTATTATTGTTTTCATCAGATGTCGAATTTGACCACCATCCTGCTGGAGGTACTTGTTGTGTTGTTGGTATTGTCGATGGAATGACATGTTCGTTCGATAAAGTATTCAAACTCCAAATCTATGTAAACAACGAGAAAGACATCTTTTGAAAATCAATGTCGAAGAAGAAGAAGAATTAATTACTGGATGATTTGTATTTGTCTCATGACCATTCGATCGGCCAACAGCATCAGTTGTCGATGGATCTGGTACTATCCATAGCCATGAATTATTTGCTGGTTTAGCTAATTCAGTTGATGAAGGTACTGTTGATTGAAACATATCATTCCATGCTGCAGCACGTTCTGTACGTGTATTTGTAACTAAACGTGGCGTTGCTGTGCCTAATGACGTCGGCCAAACAGTTGTGTCTTCATTCGTTGGCGCACGTTGTTGTCCATTCATTGAAGTTATTAGTGCAAATGGATTTTCAACGGGTGTTGTCATCGGCCATGATGAATCATATTTCGATGACCACTCAGTTTGCGCAAATGGTGTCCATGGAATATTTGGTGTTGGTAGATCGGTGATTGGCACTGATGAATTAATCATTTTTGAAGTTGTTGCTGCTGTTGCTGATGATGATGTTGAGGCTGATTGAATTGTATTTGATAAATAAGTTGGTGCAGTTGACGGTTGATTTGTTAGTTTATTTGGTCGTTGAATAGGACCTGGACCATGTTGTGGAAAAGGTTTTTCCACATACTCGTCTTTCATAATCGTTGCAGGTAGAGTTATTTTCTGTGCGTTATTCACTGGTAGAACGGATATTGGCGCTGGCGGCGAAGGTGATGGTGTTGATACCACAGGTAGAAATGATGCAGTTCCATTGATATTCGATGCAGGTGGAGTTTTAGTTGACCATTCATTGATACCATTGGTTTCATTTAGAGACTGTTCAGTTTGTGAAACATATCGACCAAAATCTGTTGAGAAAAAACAAAGAAAGACAGATGATTAATTTTCATATGTTCAAAATCAAATTCAAAACTCACTCGATGGTGAAAAAGATATTAAATTAAGCATATTTAATTTATAGAAAAAATTTACGTGCGTTAGTTATGAGAGTTTAATTTTTTTGTGTTAAATTAAGATTTAATAGATAGCAGAGAGCGAGAGAAGATTAAAATGTATTTGTTTCTTAGAAAGTCAATTTAAATAGTAGCTCTCGAGTTGTTATCAAAGATTCTAACGAAAAAAAAATGTGTCTTTTTATACTGTTTGTTACGACATTGATAACGAAGAAACAAAACTTCATCATCTGTCGTTCGTTTCTCTGACAGTGTCTTAGAATTATGTAAACGGAAAAAGGAAAAAAAAACAAAAAGCATCCCTCGATTCGCGTATTTGTTATAAACAAATCATCAGGAATAGGAAAAAATAAATATAAGCGTATATCTAAACGTGCACTTCTGCCGTGTGTCGTAGCGAGCTAAGCATGCGTAATCAAAAAACAAGAAATCATGGAAGCATCATGCATATGAGAGTATTTTATATAGTCAACTAAATGCGTATAGGCATGTTTGCTGTTTGTTTTTCGGCAGCTATTACCATCATCAGGTTTTCCTGGTGCGTCCCATTCAATCATATTTTCGTCGTCGGCATCATCGTATTCATTATTCATACCACCACGTTCAGACGGTGGTGCCGATGAACAACGCGAACGTACAGACATCGAACATGCCGTTTGAGATGATGGGAGACCAGCTGCCCATAATTGTTCGGCTAGCTGACGGAATGCTAGTTCGTGATTTGTCATAGATGGAAAACTCGGTCTCGTTTCAGAAGTAGGAACATGCGAAGGTGATAAAGGACGAGTAGGACGTCGTCCTCGACGACGACGTGATTGTATCATTGAATTAGACATAGAAGTAGGTGCGTGAGATGAAGAAGATACCATCACTGGATTTTCTATAGGGAAAAAACCTTTGACGAAACACAACAAACAAGAAGCAAATAAAACAGACAAACAAAGAGTTAACTGATTAAATTTCAACATCAAAACATGAATAAATGTATTGACAATTCGATGAACTCTTGTCTTACCTGAATTCGTTGACGTTGGTTTTGTTGTTTTGGCTGCTGTTTGAGATTCGTCTGTTGTTTCTTTCTTGTTCAATACTGTATTCGTTGTTGTTGCTTTGCGTAGTCCTTTATTTGAGCTAACCATATGCCACTGTTGATCATTGATCGAATCGGTTGATCTCGATAGATCTTGTTGATGTTGACGTTGTTCAGCTAGTTCAGATCGAGTTGATGGTTTTGATAATGCTGTGACTGTTGATGTTATTGGCACATTTTCAAGTGTTGGTGCAGATTTAACAGGTAAAACATTCGTTGTTGAATCTTTAGTTTTGCTTGACATACGTTTTGATCGAGCAAGCTATGAAATAGAAGAAGAAGAAGAAGAAATGTATGAATTGTTAGTTATATATATTAATTTAAGTATTAAACTGACCGTAAACGGTTCATTTTCGTCATCAGTTACGACAGCAACTGATTGCGGTGTTGGTGAACGTGACGTTATCGTTGTCGATGATTCAGTAGTAGCTAATTTTTGTGTGCGTATTACAGATGGCTTCGTGGGCGTTTCATGTTGATGTTTAGCAGACTAAAAAAAGTCAAAAAAATTAATGATTGCGTTCATTATTCATGATGAAGAATGTTATTTAATTGTTTTACCTTTGTTGAACCGTTGTCAGTTGTTGATCGTCGTTGTTTACTTGTTGATGGTTTTGGACTAGCAGCAATTGGACGAGTAGGTGCATTTGATCCGTCGGATGTTCGTGGAGTCTAATGGAAAAAAAAGAGATTTCTTTTGATTTGGAAAATGAAATCGAACGTACTTTTGATGATGTTTCGCCATTGTCTTTAGTTCCATTGGTTGTTGTTGTTGTTGTTGTTGGATTCGAACGTTTTGGTTTAAGTTCATTATCTTTTGATTTTGGTTCGTCTTTTTTACTGCCTATTGATGAACTTGTTGATGTACGTGATTCATTTCGATCCCTAGATGAAATTGTCAAACTTATTTAGAAATAAAGAAAAAAACTATGTCTAGCTGGTGTTACCGATTCTTTTGATCGTCTTGAGTAGCAGCTGAAAAAGCTGTAAGATCATGTAATGATGGACTCATTATTGGCATTCGATTGCGTAATTCAACTCTTGCCATATACTAGAATTTCAAGAGAAGATAAAATTAGAAAAGAAAATTCTTGAAAATAAAATCGATTTCGTTTTACATCATTGTATAGTCGATATGCTTCGAAAACTGAATATGTTAAAATACCAAGAAGTAAAATAACAATAGAACATAAACATAACCAATAAACTTTAGGTTCCCAAACAGGTCGAGGAATATTTTGATAACATGCTGCTAGAACACTTTGAGGTATTCGAACAATAATCGGAAATGTCATAGGACCAATATTTGTAAGCAACGTTAACGTTTCGGCTATTTCAGTTAATGTATAATCTGGTTGAAATCTGCAATAAAAAGATATAGGAGATACGTAATTATATGTGTTTTGTGATTATATAATATTTACCGTATACGAAGATCGTATCGATCATCAGGTTCAATTTCAATATCTGAACATGAATTAACTGAAAAACCTTGTCCCGAACATTTCGATTGTCCAAATGATACGTCATGAATAACAACTTTCATATTTCCTGTATTACGAAGTGTAACAACTTTTTGTAGAACAGGATTTCCTCGTACTCCGTCAGTCGATGGAAAATCTAGAAGAGTTCATTATGAGAAGTTGTTTTTTTTTGTTTTCGACATAAATCGATTTACTTGAACAAAGTTTATATTGTTTTTCGTTCATTTCTAAAAGTAGTGGCACATCAGATGAGCCTGCTTTTCGATTGCCCACTGTTAAACCTCCACTGCCACCTTCACCACATAAAAGTATCGATTCAATAATTGTTAAATTATTTCTTTTTAAAAAGAAAAACGAAATTTTCAGTTTGATTTTCGTTCAAACTATTTTATGTTTGTCTCCTACCGAACAACAAGATACATTTCATGTTTAAGTAGCTGTTTCGGTCGATATAATGTTGTGAATACGATATGTTCATTGGGTAGTAAAGAGAATTTATATGTATTTTCTAAGATTTCAACTCGTTTGAATGTCTACAAGAAACAAGATTGATTAATTTCATTGGAAATAAATTTGAGGTTGTTCTATCTACTGTAGCAATTTCGAATACGGGTGAATCGATTTGATTTTTAATTTTTCTGTTTTCATAAGTACTGGTTAATTCGACGGAATACTGAACTATATTTGATGACGGATTTGTGATAATCACATTTTGTGTCTATAAATAAATTATGAATGATTGTTTTTCTCTTTTTTTTCGTTGTACTTTTATTGTATCAATAAGGGTTAAATGAAAGTCAAGTATAACCGGTGTACGAGCCAATGTTGTTGACATATGTTCGAGAACAGATGGCCAAACAAAGCCAATTGTCATTGGCCATGAAACATTGGCTTGATCAGTTACAAGCCAAATATTTGTATGCAATCTGAATAATAAAAAAGTTAATTAAAACGTAAAAGAAAAAAAAGCTATGAATTACTTTTGCTTTCTCACAAGTGACGTCCATTCTTTCCAAAGATTTCGAAATTTCGTTACTAATATATGATCTAATTCGTTATTATTCAATGCTGTCACATGTTGTTCCCAACGTAGTTTAAATTCCGGATGATTATTCAAACCACAATAACACGTTGATTCCGATGGTGTTTGAATACTATTACATAAAGGAATCATATCGAACATTAATTTACCAATCTAAACAGAATTTATATGAGTTCGTGTTTCTTTTTCTCGTTCTCGTTACTCGATAGGTTTGATTTGGTTGAACAATTAATTTTCCAGGCGCTGTACTATTCCAAATAAACGAAAGACATTTACCAAACGTTGCAAATTCGATGCGAAGAATATCAACAGGTTCATCGAATTTATTCTCTAGCGATATATCAATCGTTCCCATACGATTCTACATAAAGAGAAAATTTTGAACTTGAATTTCATTTTTATTTGCTTTCTTACAGGAAATACATCAACATGTAACGATTGTTTATTTTCTAATTCAATCAAACCACTCGTAATACGATATTTAATACTCATGTTTAATACCTACGAAGAAATTATGTTTTGTATAAAAAAAAAACTATCTTAGAAAGTCAATTCAATTTTTACTTCATAACGTGTTTTGAATGTGATCGTTTCGTGATAAAATGACGGATCATTGCTTCCATTTATTATTAGAGAAAATACAGCTCGATGATGTGCAGGTATAACAAGCTGGATAAATTCAAAATCAAGTTTTTAAAAACAAATATGTTTCGAAATATTCTCAAATACCTTATAAACATCAGATTTTCTATGTGAAATTTGATATGAAATCGTTGTTTCACTCCCATTTAATGTTTGCATATGAACTAATTGAATCGTTGTTTTTGGTAATGTCGAAATAATTTGATCGACAGATATATCCAATGGATTCGTATTGACTAACATAAAATGAATGGTACGTGTTTCATTCACCGGTATACTTGCAAGAAAATATTCCAATGGATTTGTATCATTACGTTTAATACCACCATTTGTATGATCATTTGGGAGATTAATCTATTGAAATCAAAGAAAAATATTTAATAACAAAAAAGGAAAATGAGGATTTAGTTTTGGTTTACAGTAAGCAATCCACTGTATAGATAAATAGGTAAATGAAAGAATGAGAGATTCGTATGTAATGTAATCGTTGATTCGAGATTAGTAAATGCTGATGTTGATGGTTTGATGATATTTACACAAACAGGCGAAATTGTTTCGTTAGGTTTAATTTCCACATACGGAGCATAAAAATTCAACTGTAAATCAAAAATATCGAAATTTCTTTTTTCTTATTTCTCAAGTTTTTTGTTTTTGTTTACTTCAATATATTGTGCAAGTAGATCAGGTTTATCCGATGTAACATTATAAACAATGATTGGTACGTGAAAACGATTTATAAATTTAATCTCTTGACATTGATTTGATTTCATATCTTTTGTTGTTGATGGAATGTAGATAAATGTTAGTTCTTTATCGTAATCAACTGAACCTGTCATGACCGTTGCACGAAATGGAATTTGTAAAATCGGTTCATCGACATGTGAATTTGTTAAAGCAAATATTTGAACTGAACCACGTATACGTTTAACATCTTTGGGCACTAAATGCGGATGAATAGTTAATTCAGCTATTTTCGTTAAATGATGAAGACCAAATGGAACTTGGACTTTTTCATAATGAACTGTGATATAATTGAGATTAGCTGAAGTAACTCGAACATCCTAATTTTTTTTGTGGAAAATATTCATTAGAAACGAAGAAAATTTTCAAAAAAATATCGATCGTACAGTTACGGTCACCGGATGTTGTCCATTGTTAATAACATGTACGGGCACAGTTACTGATCGTGCACTTGAATGTACGACGCCATTTGTACTAAATTCGATGATATCCACATTTGAGTAGATGCTTTCTTGATCGGATACATTGATTTCAACGGGTACAATGATTGTTTCATTGGAATTCGTTTTAATACAATAAAATCCATGTAAACGATCTAATTTATGTGCAAGATAATAGATTTTGACGATTGGTTTTGTTCGATAGGGTTCAACATGCCATTGTTCTTGATATTCGAATGTTTTCGTTATTTTATTCTTTTGATTTTTATATGAAATCAATTCGATAATAAGATTTTCATCGCTCGTATAGATTTCATTGATATCAATCGAATAATTAAATGGATTATAAAAATGAATTAGATATTCAAACGTTGAATTCAATGGTATTGTTGCACCAATTAATGGACGTATTTGAAATGGATTCGTTGTACCAACACCACTGACCTTTAAAAAAAAAGAAAAAAAAAGAAAATAAAATCAGTATGAATAATTTATGTGTTTATTTACAGAATAATGTAATGTTCCTCGATTGGTTTTGATTGTAAATGTGCTTTTAATAAGTCCAATAGTTCGTGGAAGATAATAGACATTAATTGTTGTATTTCCTCCGTTAGCTGATAGAACTTTTTGCGTAAAAAATGACGAATAAAATTGTACTGTTGTGCCTGATAATGAATGAAGTTCGAATGATTCGCTATCTTCATTAATTATTGTAACTGTTTGCATACGAGGAATAGCGATCGATCTAAGTAACAAAAAGTCAAATGAATTCCGTGTATTTATTTTATATTTATTCAAACATACTGTTCACCAAAATCGAGTGTTGCAGGGAGAAAACGTATTGAGGATGAAACAGTTGCTGTTGAAGGTGTTGATGTACAATTATTTTTATTGTTTGTTTCTTTATTCATGATAATATCGGATGATTTTTCTACTGAAAGTTTTTTATTAGCTTTATGATCATTGTCAAATGATGTTAATAATGCAATAAGCAATTCTTTCTCTTCATCATCATTGGCATTTTCTTCAATATTCTATTACAAATATTTAAAAAAAACAAACAATTGATTTTCATCAAATTCAATGTGTAACTATTTACTGTAAATCGAGAATCAGACGATTTAACAACATGAATAGAATCAACGGACAATTGAATAATTGCTAAACGAAAATAGTACATATTTTTTGTTTGAATTATGATTTTTCTTTTTTTTTTTATCAAACCTTCATTATCATTGTTATTCAATGCATTGACAATGGTTATAAATGCTGTACATACGTGTAAGAAAAAGATTATTTGTAAAAAATAAAAAACATTGTTCGATGATTGTCTATTGATTCGTAAGATTGTTTGAAACATGATTTTGTTTATTTATCTAATTTGGTTGTTAAGCAAGAATAGCGAATTTTTTGTTTAAAAAATGGAAAATAAAATCTCATCTAAAGACAGATGAAAAAAAACAATAAATAGAACATATACTAATTTCGAATAACCAGTTAATATCATTGGTAGGCAAAAGGGAGAGTAAGCAAGGTTAATCAATTTATTATTTTTTTCTCGAGAGCACAGATAAGAAGAAACGACGAAGAAAAAAAAAACGCGAATGCAACGAGCCGTAACAAAGTAAACGTATACATGAGTACGCAAGTTATGTGTACAAATGTTCTGTTCTGTTGTATTGAGTGTTGGCTTGGGAAAACTTCTTGTTCAATTCGGATTGGAGTATAACAATCGACCAATTGCTAACGAAAGTTTGACAGATGGATGTAGAGTTTTTCTTTTTTTTTTGTTTGGAGGGCGCTAGTTTAATTCAAGCAAGCAAACAAAAATAGGAAAAAAATAGAGAAAGAAATACTCCGTTTTCAAGTGACATTAAGCAATAGAAAAGAAAACTACGAGACAAATTAAGAATAGGAGAAAATCTGCACGGAAAGTAACGAACGTATCTAGGAGTAAAATGTGTCAAGGACAATCAAGGTAATATAGAAAAGGTAAATAAAAAAAGAAAGTAACTGTTAACATCAGTACGTTTGTTGTCTTGGAAATTGTGCAAATAATTGATTTCTTTTTTTTTCTCTCTCACTCTCACTCACAGACTGACTCTCTTATTTTCAACTATTGGTATCTATGCTCGTGAAGTATGTAGGCAATGAAAAACAAAAAAAGGGAAACAATGATTTGATTTTAACTGCAGTCAAGAAAGTTTTCTAGATTACTATTTGATAAATCTAATGCGTAATAGCGTGTGATTCATGAAATAAAACAACAACAATAACAATGTGTCACTAGAAAGATTGTCCTTTCTTTCTTTCTTCCTCTCTTGCCTTTTTAAAAAAAATAATAAATTCAATCTTCTATTTTGTCTAATCATCTTTTTGAAGAAAAAATACATTTTTTCTCTCCTCTTGATTTAATATACTCCAATCGATTGGTGCGCTATATACGAATTCCAATCCTTTGAAATGTTTGAAACTTCTCTTTTTTTTCTTATTGATGAATAAACAAGAATAGCCTTGTATTATTTAAATTTGAGCTACCTACTCAGACGTAAATATGTTTCAGAATTTATTGGTTACATATTTTCGAAGAAAGACAAGTTTTCGTTCTTTTTGTTTTGTTCCTTTTTATTTATTCGTCATTCTCACTCAAATCAGGTCGATTATTCAACCTAAAAATAGAAAATTCGATTGCAACGAACTTTTCTCTCTCACCAAAGAAACAGAGCGATGTTTGTCATCTTTCATTAAACACAGAAACGTACTTCACAACTATTCAAGTGCTTTACACTCACATCAGTGTATACTTTTCTTCTTTTTTTTTTATTTCGAATAAATTGTATATTCTAGTCCTTGGAACCAAGAATATGTACTTTTTTTTACATATAACCAAAAGTTCGAATGAGATATTCATTAGTTTTTTTTTTGCATTCTCTCTCTATTTCAATTCAAGGATAAATGATATGAATACATTGATAATGTGATAAGCTAACGAGAAGATTATGAATTGTTTTTTTATCAGGCCATTTTTATAAAATTTCAATCGATCAAATGAGTTTTTTTTTCTGCATATATAATATTCATGAACGTAAAAATTTTGTCCATGAAATGTCAGTAATATTTAATAGCTTTATGCTTTTTTCCTTCTTCTTCTACGAAGATATGTGTGAAACTATTAATAATAAAAATAAACAGTAAAAAAGAAACCGAAGAGGTCTACATGTTGTTATCTTGATCAATAATTGAGCAATGGTTTTAATAGAAATGAAATCAGTGTTAACCGCGCGAAACCGATTAATGAAGACAATCGAAAAGTCGACAAAGTCATCATCTTTTGAACCGTTGTATGTTATGGAGGAACTAGTACTTTTTACGTTCAATGGCTTTCCTATATCATTATCCATTGATAAACAAAATTCGATCATTTCTATCGATTATTTTCACATCATATGACCCTGTATGTGTATTTCGTTTTGTTTCTTCTTGTCAAATCATATCAACATTTGATTTAATCTAGTTCGGTGATAAACTTGTTGAACATTTTCGTTTAAATCCCTATTATCCATTTACATGTACACAATCATATACGTTCGAATATAAATATCGTCGTTGGTCAACAATATATTTCATAATTTTCATTCAATTCATTCTCATTCTCCTAACAATCTATTTCTACTTTCATTTTTGTATTCATGATAATTGTCTAAATCATTCGAGCTATATCATTCTATGCACATTTGCAATTTTAATATTATTTCTATGTTTAAATCTAATTGACAACTTTCAACAACGACGTATTGTTCTATCCCCATTAGATTTTCATGTCTCAATCTATATAAATAATCGATTAAAACAGCAATGTTCAATTGATCGTGCCTATATATGTTTACATCAAGTCGAATCTTATAATATTCTTATTTATCATCTTGTTTTTATTATTGAAGATATTGATTTTATTGAAATAACTGATTATTTTCATTGTCATTTTCCTCTACGACAATTAGGTAAATGTTTAGCTGAAAATTTATATTTGACTTATATTGAAACCAATCATTGGATCGGTATATTTCCGAAATATCGAAAATTAAAAAAATTCATTCGGCAACAAAATCAAGTGAGAACATAAATATGCAAAGAGGACGATCATGTTTGCACATGTGCTCAACATACGTATATTTATCTTTATGTGTTTCGTTTATTTTTATTAGCATACATTAATATCTCGTTGTAATGCGCTCATTTGAATTCTATTCATCTCATTGTTCGTTGTCGAATAAAAGAAAAAGTGATTTCTGAACCATATGAAATTTACTAATGAGAAGAAAAAACAAAGATAAACGACGACAATAGTATAACAAAAAAAAAAAAGAGAGAGAGAGGATGCTCAAGATTAGAAGAAATAACAAACATCAGGAGCAGATAAACGTTCTTTTTTTTCAAATGACGGTTCATCTTCTCAGCGAACGAAAAAAAAACACAAGAGACCGAAGCAAAGAGAAAACACATTCAAAATCAGTATTTCATTTCTTTTCTT
>ERZ781398.2952-NODE-2952-length-13748-cov-4.170379_pt1 | contig 13748 bp, 13 predicted proteins | sample MGYA00433077_ERZ781398 | MGnify/ENA primary metagenome ERZ781398 (study PRJEB29847, sample SAMN06458254) | wastewater metagenome | isolation source: Wastewater bioreactor | place: South Africa: Cape Town | study: EMG produced TPA metagenomics assembly of the... | reverse complement strand
GGCGCCGATCATCAACGACCGCGCCGGGCAGATCACCAATCTTGCTCCTGATGCTTGTAAATTCGGCGACGAGTTTCGAGCGCATGGGGCCGCCTGGATTGATCCCTGCCTTCCAGTCCTCGTACATCTCGACGATATCGCTGAGCTGAGCGAGGCGACGTTCCTCTTCGATCTCCGAACGGAAGCCGGATTGGGAAGTGCCCGCATAGCCTTCGAACATCATGGCGCTCGCGTGCCCATATTGTATCATGCCCGCGATCACGCCGAAGGGCTGGCTGGCGATGTACCATGCAAGGGTGCGGCGGAGCTGACGCGTACGCCACCGCCAGGGTTTATCACCCTCGTCCGGGATATGATATAGTGCCAGTATGCGGTCGGCTTCGGCGGGCGCCGCCGCTGCCATTTCTTCGGCGAGCCGGCGACACTCCTTGGCGAAGTAGTTTAGGTATACGGTCGATTGATGTGCCGTAAGCTGGACATTGCCTACCCCCCGAATCAAGGCCGGTTTGAACAGGGGCTCATCATCTCGCGGCGCTTCCGTTCGATCGGCGCTGTTGTGTAGATAGTCCTGCAACCGTATTGCTGCCAATACGGCCCTGGCAACAGGCTCTATTACAGTCCAGCGATGTTCAGCGCCGTCGACGTTTTTGCGGGTTTTGAAGATTCTTCCGACGAGTTCGTAGCCCTTAACCTTCCCATGTTCGTCTCGCACGAGTCTTAGGCAACCACGCTTGAGCGCGGCCGCTTCCTCGCCTCGCATTCCGGATAATAGGCCGATTACGAGATAGCACGCGGCCATCGCCGGTATGAAGGTATAACGACTGCTGAAGCTAGGAAGATGCGACCGCCACGCAGTGTTTGTTCCTGGCATGTTGGCCCAAACACTGCTTGCGCCTGGGCGCTCGGTTCCGAGTTGCGAGATTGCCTTCTCGAGCATAGCCGAGCGTGCTTTCAGCACTTCCACGCCGAGACCGCTGGCCTTGCAGATTTCTGGCCACGCGGGTCGACCATCTTGGGTCGCCGGTACTCCAGAGCCTGATGCTTCAAGTGCATCCAAATAAGCGCGCAAGCGCTGGTCACTTAGTTTCGGTGACACTCTTTGCCGACGCGCGGCGATGTTGACGCCAGCTATTCGATGTCGGGCGATGAGATCGTCGATCCCATGATCGACGTAGAACATGGCCCACCGCAACGCCGGCGCGCTAATGGCTTCCGGTATTCGCGGTGTGACATTTTCTCGGCCACCCCGGTATCCCGCGATCCGAGTCGCTGAACGGTTACCCCAAGGAGCTATCCCGATCCCCCGGAACGACAGGTAGGGCGTATAGAGCGCAAGTCGCCGTACGCAGAGGATCTTGTAGACAAGAGTTGCCGGTGCGAGGTGCCGCTTCGCGGACAGCCAGTGATCCAGCCAAGGCTGATCGATCTCGTGTAGTTGAAATCCGGCTTCCCGCACTTCTTGCAAAAAATACCGGATGATATTGCCGACCTGCATCAGCGAACCAGGTTTCAGGACGCCGAGGCGGCCGCGCACCTTGTCTCGGGAGTCGTAGTTCAAAGACAGGAACAGATATTCTCGTACGAGTTCCCGCTCATCAGCATCGGCGATCCGACCGAAGCAGATACAGGCTTCATGGGCCTTTTTCGGCCGCGCGATGGCACATTCGAGCAGCCACTTATCGTCCCCGACCAGAGAGATATTCTGCTGCTCACGGCCACTCACGACCATGTGGGGCGGAATCACCAATGCCGAACGGTCAATCCGCCAAGATGCTTCGGCACGTTCCAGAACCGGACGCATGCTCAGCCCCGCTGAAGATGTGGCGGCAGAGCTGGCGCCACAGCGGTATTTTCCACTGTGGACCGAGCCTGTTCGATATCGCCAGCGTCGAACACGGGGAGTATCTGTACCATAATTCGATCATGGTCGGCGCTGTAGCGCTCGTGCCACTCCGCTTCCGTCATGACGGCGCGCCGATCAGCTAGCCATGTCAGATAGGTCAGCAACGCTGGCAGCTTCCGTGCGGTGAACACAGCATTCGGGCAATGGAGGCAGCCAGTGAACGCGGTGGCGCAGGAGCCGTCGTCATTCCGCCCAAGTGGGCTCGACCAGAATCCGGAACACATGCCGAGGAACGTATCGGCATTGCCTGAGATCAACGACGCGACAGCGCCTGCGTCGAGCTTTTGGTTTCCGATCGAGAGGCCGGCTACGAGCGCGCTGGTTTCCTCCTTCGGTGGCAGGACCAACGGTATCATCGCCATGTCGAACAATTGACCTTCGGCGACCTCTACCGAGCGCGCATGCTCTTCTCGAAGCCCGTCCACCGCGGCATAATGCCGAGCGGCAACTGGCTTCGAGTGATCGCTCGCGAAGCGGCGAAGGTGGCCTGCGTGGCGCACGTAATTGTCCCGCTTCACCGTTTTTCTTAGCTGGGCGGGAACGATCTTGGTTATCGGCTTACCCGCTTCATCGACGAGGCCGAGGCTTCTGATAGCGGCGTAGAAGTTATGGGTAGAAAGGCTGAACCGCCGCCAGCTCGGCAGTCCGGCTGCAACGAAGCCGACCCACAGGTAATCCGCATTCGGGTCGCCTCGATCGGCCATTCGCTCGGCGGCGGGCCGGGATAGTTCAAGGGCAAGGCGAACGAGTCCGCCTGGCGTATTGATGCCACCGTCACGCACGCGTTCGCGCTTGATCTTGGCGCGCAGACCGCCTCGCCCCTTCGTGTATTCAATGGAGACATATCCTCTCGCGGGGTTCTTCAGGCAGTCGCGCCGCAGGGTCCGCAGGCATTCTATCGGCATTTCGACCCGGAGCGCGATGGCGATGATGAAGCAGATCGCATCAGGCAGTGTGAGAACGAGAAGATCGCTGGCGGCGGCGATGGCAACCTTGCGATATTTGAACATGTCGAACTCGCTTCGAGCGGCACGCGTGCCGTCGGCGACTTTCAGGAACACATTCTCAAAGCGGCTCCTCTCCAGCTTGTTTCGCAAAGCTTCGATCTGCTCGCGTCCCGCCACGATCCTTTCGCGTGTAGCTATCACGCTGCGATCAGCGGCCTCTTTCAGGACGCGAGCGACGAACGGTGTCAACGGTTCGCGGGGCCGTAATGCCGTTCCATTGTGACGGCTCGTGAAGTTGATCCGCGCCTTCAGATCCGGACGTAGCAGATCAGGGTTGCGTTCGTCTATCGCGCGAAGGCCGTGAACAAGGCAACGGAACCGGGAGTATTGGCCCCGAACGTCGCAAGCATCGATGTCAGCGGCCGTAATCACGCGAAGCCCCCCGTCGAGGCGCCCGCTGGAGGACAGATGTTTGCCGAGCGGGATCCAGCTCTGTCGATACTGTTCGACACTCGGGACGGCCAGGCCGGCGAACAGCTCGTTCATCATCGGCCCAAGGTACAAGGCAAGATCGCGGCCCAGACCTTCGTTCCCTACCTCGTGCAGCAACCAGGTCATTTCGCGCCCGACACCGTCACGATGATGATAGGCTAGGATTGCGTCAGCTTGCGGCTCCTCCTGCTGCGGAGGTAAATCGCTGAACGATAGGCGAGGCCGTCCCACTGCTAGAAGAAGCCCATCAGACGAGAGTCCAGCGCCTCGGCCGCCTGATCTACGAGTTCGAAGGCTTCATCGAGGTAGGTGAGGTATTTTTCAGTGGTCAGGATGTTGGCGTGACCCAGCCATCGCTGGACCCGGCGCAAGGGGTCGCTGACGACCTTCATGTAGATTTCCTCGGTTCGATCTGGGACAGATCGACCGTCGAGCCTCTTCACTTCCGCTTTGATGAGGTGCGTAAGCCAGTAGACGGCAAAGGTATGCCGGAGGGTATGAGGCGATACCTGTAGGTCCCAGCCCATGTTCTCCGATAACTTCTTGCTGGTACGCCGGAAGATCGACTGCCATGCCGCGGGGGTGAGGGCTTGGCCGTCCTGCGCCAGCCATAATGCTGCCGGCTGCGCACTTTCCAATGGCGCGCCCGACCCGGGCAGCAATAGGAGATTCCGTCGTTCGTCGATTCGCAGAGTCGCCAGCGACCGCGGGCGTTGCTCGCCCTGGATCAAAACGCGCTGCCCGCCCGCAAGTGTGCCGATGAGCGGCTGCCGCATGGTCCGGACCCCACCCGCGCGTCGCCAGCGATCGACCAACTGGCTTCGCTCCTCGCGAACATAGGCGTCGATAAAGTTACCGGCGACCCGCCTCGGGAACGGCACCGATCGAGGTTTGCGCCCTTGGGTGATTGTGGCGGGAAGGTCGATCATGGCGGTGCGACTGCCCTGGAAGACGCAGGCATTCGTTGTCGGCAGTTCTCCGATCAGAAGGCTGGCGCCTTCCTCAAGTCTGACACCCGTGGTCACGAGTAGCTCGGCGAACGCGGCATCGCGCATCGGATTCCGGCGTTGAGTGATACCGCTCGCTTGACCCTGGTCCAACAGGCCTTGGTCTCGGAACAGAATGTAATCCTCGAGCGGGATCATGCGGATCGTATCTTCGGCAACCGCGCCATCACGGCGGAATCTGGTTTTCGGCGCCACTGAAATCAGTCTCACTTCCTCGCTGGCGGCCCATTGAAAGAACCGCGTCAACGCCGCAGACGTGCGCTTCCAAGACGATCCCGATAGTCGGAGCTCGCCCGGCCCCTCGAGCCGAAGGCTGCGATATTTCCCTACATCGACACTGGATGCGTCGAGTAACGACTTTGAACGCACATCCCGCAGATAGCGGGCAAAGACCTGAAGATCCCGAGCATAGTGGCCCGCGCTGGCAAGGGACACGCCATCGGATCGCAGGAACGTGATGAACGAATTGACTTCGACAACGGGGCTTCCGTCGGAATGAAGGAGAGAAGGGAGAGTTGTTTCGGGTAAGTATTTGATTGCGTCCTGCTTTATGGCGTCATCAAGCGCAGGCCGGATCATCATCCCATCAACAAATATAGGCTCGACGCCGAGCCAAGGATCGAACGGAAAAAGATGCACTGAATCCTCGATATGTCACTGGGCGCTTCCGCTTTATTGCCCCGACCCGATCGATGATGGGGCAATATCCATAGCCCGTCAAAGAGAATGAATCGTCTCAATGGCGACATAATGGCTTTGTCTCGCGCAGAAAACGGGCGAGTTGATCACCCTTCCAGGCTGGTGCCTCCGCCTGATCATATTGGTGGAGGCTCGCGCCGCTCCGCGCCTTGTGACGGTCGAGGGTCTGTGGCGCAAGTCGACGCGTGAGCGCCCCGGCTCGATGACCCACTTCATCCGCGAACGCGCTCTGCTGCCTGCTTCCGAAATAGACGCGATCATTGCCGGCGCACCGGTTGATCTGATCGACTTCCAACGGGTCGCGGCCCAGATCCCACTCGCCGAACGACCGACGATGCGGGACTGGATCGATCGGTTCAATGCGGGTGTCGAACGGCTCGCGGCATGACGATACCGTCAATCTGTCTGCGACTGTTGTTGACTGCCAAACGGCTTCACCGAAAAACTCTCTTCATGCGACTTATCGATGACCTGGCCGCCGCGAGGCTCTATTATCACCGGCCACTCCCGACATTGCCGGATATCCTGCTGATCGACATCCCACCTCGCTTTTCGGGCGGAGGTCTGGCACTCGGCCGCTACTACCCCGTGATCCTCGAAAGCCTCGCAGAAATGCACGAATTCGAGGCATTTTTGTGCGAGCCGCGGACGACCCCGGTAGCGCCCGCTCTTCTCGACCGGCGCCCGTCTGCCTTGCGCACCCGTGACATCATCTTCGCTCGCTATGAGCCTCAGATACCGAACTGGCCCTGGCTGCTCATCTGCTTCTGGCCACAATCCTACACCGCCATGGTGCTGCCTTCCGCCGACACCTTCGCGCGGGGCAGCTATACCATCGATGCCTATTCCACCGAGGAAGAACTCACAGACGCTGAGCTTAAGCTTCTCGCTACGCTCGGACCCGAGCAAGCGCGCATCGTTCGCTCGGTGGCAACCCGCCTGGGAAATGCCTGAAAGTCACGCATCAGGCCATGCCAATGCACGCACGCATGTCGAAGATGAAGGGCGGCAAAAGGCTTGATTGTACCGAAGGTGGCCGCGTCAGTGGCGATAACCGAGGTCGGCCGCGATTGGCCGCGCCATATCTGCCCGCCGCTTCATCAAATCGGCAAGCCAGGCCAGATGCGCGGCTGCGTCCGCCAACGGCAGTTGGCAAACTTCATCGAATAGCTCATGCTGATAGGCAAGGTCGCGATCCAGAATATCACGCAGGAGAACACGGGCAGGGCTGTCCTCCTCCTCGATGCCCGCATTCGCCTCTCGGGCAGCATCGAGAAACGCCTCGGCCATCTCCTGGGCCTCGTAATAGCCGCCATCCAGACCTTCGCTCGCCGCGAGGCTCGCCAGCCGGCGGCGAACCAGTGGCAGATCAGGATCGACCGCCGCATCGTCCAGCGGCAAGTTATAATCATAGCTGGCGAGATAATCGCGGATCATGGCATGGCTCCTCAGTGTGCCTGAGAACATAAAATGAACAAGATTGCAAGTCTGAACACGCTTATGCCATGCGGAGGTAATGTCTGTTCTGTCTTTTTCATCCCGCTCGCCCCGGACAGTCTCCATTCCGGAGGCACTCGCCCATGACTGACAGCAAGGCGCCGCTGCGATTGCACGGGATACTGCGCCTCAACGAGCGTGGCCCTTTTCTGGAGGTCGAGGAGGGGCCTCTCTGGCGCCTTCAGACAGACTCGGATCTTCGGACGCATCAGGATCGACGGGTTCGGGTCGAGGCCTGGCAGCGCGGAGCAAGCATCCTCGAATTGCTGTGGATCGGTCCGGCCTGATGGCCGGGTAAGGGGGGAACTATGCCTCAAATCAGCCCGAACCTGTAACCGCCTCTGAAATGGCTTACGGACGGCAAGCGAGCAGGACAGCGCCGGGTTCGTTCGCGCGATATGAACAGGCCTCCTTACCCGCCGCCTCTCTGCCGAAACGTCGGCTGGTCACCGGCCATGAAGAGATCCTGCTCCCATCTCTCAAGCTCGGCAGCGTTGAGCGCCTCGAGCCGGCAAAGTCGGTCGACCTCCTCCCGCCCAAGCGCCTGCCGCGCGCTTGCCTCCCGGACGAAATCCTTCAGCATCATATTCTGGAGGAGGAAAAAGCCCCTGATCCGCTTGCCCGTCTTCATCGCACCACGATGCGCCGAGCGCCGCCGAATCGGTCGATCCGCGTCATTGCGATGTGCATCACGAGATCACGTCTGCCATATTCCAAATTTCCGGTTGGCATGGGTATAACATATGGACAGTGATGGTGTAAGATTGAAATATGATGTCTTATACGTCATAAGCGCAGCATGATCACCTCTCAGCAGATGCGCGCGGCGCGAGCCTTGCTCGGCATCGACCAGAAGCGACTGGCGGAACTGGCAAACGTATCGCTTCCCACGATCCAGCGGATGGAAGCGTCGGACGGACAGGTGCGGGGTGTCGTGGAAACGCTGGTCAAGGTCGTCACAGCGCTTGAACGCGCAGGTGTCGAGCTGATCGGCGAGAATGCGACCAGCCAGACCGGGGGACGCGGTGTGCGCTTGCGCCAGGCTGTCGCCGGCCAACAGTGACTGACCAAGGGACAAGGACAGATGACCGATAGCAACCAAGATTATGTCTATGATGAGGAAAGCGGCGAGTGGTTGCCAGCTTCCGAACTTGCCCAGCGCCAGCACGCCGCCGTTCAGCCAGAAGTCCGGGATGCTGTCGGCAACCTTCTCGCCGACGGCGATCAGGTGACACTCATCAAGGATCTGGACGTCAAAGGCGCTGGTCAGACGCTCAAGCGCGGAACGCTCATCAAGGCGATCCGCCTGACCGGTGACGCACAGAAAATCGATTGCAAGTTCGACGGCATCAAAGGCCTCGTGCTGCGCGCCGAGTTCGTTCGCAAGCGCTGATGGCGCGACGCCGGATACCGATGCCCTCTGCGATCGAAATCCGCGCGCTGGCGGATCGCGAAGGACGTCTCGCGCTGCGCGCCACGCCAAATGCTTCGGCCGACGCAATCCTTTTGCCATCGCAAGCCGGGAGCCTGGAACTTCTTGTACGCACAACGGCCACAGCCGAGGGCGGCAAGGCCAATGAAGCGATCCTGCGCCTTCTCGCCCACGCCCTGGGCCAGCCCGTCTCTTCGATCCAGATCGTTCGCGGCGAGACAGGCCGCACCAAAGTCGTGCGCATCGGGCAGCCGCGCGGATGATCGCGGAATGCTGATCCGCCAGGGCGACGCACGCGACAGTCGGCTGGACCGCAAGCTTGCCTTCGCGCTGGCGTGGGTGGCGGGCGGACTCAATGCGGCGGCGTTTCACGAGGTCGGCTTCTTCTCCGCCAACATGACCGGAAATGTGTCCGCCCTCTCCAGCCTGCTCGCGATGGGACAATGGGGGCATGCTCTTGGGTATCTCGCCATAGTCTTGTCCTTCATCATCGGTTCCTTGGTTTCGACGCTCGCAATCGGCTCAGGCCTGCGGCGCGGGATCGGCACCATCTACGCCCGCGTAATCCTGGTCGAAGCCGCTCTTCTTGCCGCGCTCGGTCTTGCGCGGATGGCGCTCGATCGCTCCGCAGGGGTGCCGATGCTGATCATCGGCCTCGCTTTCCTCATGGGGCAGCAGAACGCCATCGTTACCCATATTTCAAACGCGCGGGTGCGCACCACCCATGTATCGGGCATGGCCACTGACATCGGCATCGGACTCGCCAGGATGCTCGATATCCTTCGCGGTAAGGCTGGCCCCGCGGATCGCGGGGAGATTACAACCCGATTGAGCCTTCACACGGGTACGGTGCTGTCCTTCCTGCTCGGCGGAGTCGCGGGGGTGCTGGCGTGGCGCATCGTCGGCGACCTCTGTTTCGTGATTGCAGGCCTGGTTCTCGCAGCCATTGCGGCAACCTCGATGCGACGTGCCGGCCAGATCGTCCCGCAAAATGATCCGCTCGATTGATCACCATTACTTCATCGCTCGTTACTATGGCGAAATGAGGCCGCCGGCCCGAACAGTCACCGAGGGCCGATGAACCTGCTGCCACAATGGACCGAAAAAGCCGAAAAGCGCGGGCTCGACCCGCTCGGCATGCAGAATAGCGGCGTGCTGCTCTATCAGTCACTGCTCCCGGGCATCAGCAACGTCACGCTGCGCATGCGCTACTATGGCTATTATTGCTGGGTGAGCGAAACCTATGCCCGCCGGGGCGCGACCAGCGACTTCGAAGCCTGGCGCATCTGGGTGCGCCGCGCCGAGGCACTCTACGCCCTCGTGTCAGCACGGACGGGTGAGACCGGCGTCGGCGGTATCGAGTGGGCCAATCGCCGCCTCGCGACCTCGGGACGCGTGATCGACTTTGAAGCCGCCGCCTCGACCGATCCCGCGCAGGAACGGTACCTTCGCCAATCGCTCGGGGTCTTCGGGGGCGCCTATTACAGCCAGATGGCTGAAATGAACCTCTTCCCCGAAAACCGCCACGGCATCCAGGTCGCCACCAAGGATCTCGGCCGTCGCGCGGCCTCCCTGTTCGCCGATGCCATCGGACCGGACCTCGCCAGACTCCTGCGACAGAAGATCGTCGACGCTAAGGTAAGCCTGCGTGAACTCGACCGGCTTCAACCCATCGCACCTTCGCAGATCGCGGAAGAAAGCGAGGAGCGGACTTTCTACGAAACACTGCTCTTCGCCCGGTCCGATGACGCGAGCAAGTCAGGGCCGAGCCGCGCGGCATCGCTCGACCTCATCCTCGAAACCGCCTTCACGCAAGAGGAGTGGCCAAGCCCCGAACAGGTCCGCTGGCATCTTTTCGATCCACCCGAGCCGGCCCTTCCTCCCAGCCTCGAAACCCAGCGGCTCGCCTGGGAAGCCTATCAATGCCAGGACATGATGCAGGTAGCATGCGCCGCACTGCTCGCATGGGGCATAAAGATCATCAACGCCGAGGCTCAAGGCAAGTCGCTTACTGAGATCCGCGCTGATATCCTCACCCATCTGGAAACGCTGGATGAGCCCCATCCAGACCTGAGTTGGCGCGCGCTGCGACTCGGCCTCGATCCACGTACCTTCGATTATGCCGAGATGTGGGACGAACTCACCGGCGCACGCGGCGCAGCCGCCGACAAGGCCGTCAGCGCACTCCTGCTGATAGCCGCGCTCCATCAGAGGCTCCTTGACCGTCCCGATCTGGCTGCCGCCGCGGCGCAAGGTCTGCCCGAACGCGGGATGGCGCACTCGCTACGGACAGAAATATCATGGCTCGAAGGCAGGGAAGGGGAGCGCATCGCCACGCTCATCGCCGACTATATGATCGAGCGCGTCATCAGACGGCACAGCCATGTCGCCATGCAAAAACTGCGGCGACAGGGCGATTATACGTTCCTGTTCGAACAGCGCGAGGGACGTTTCGTCTATCTCGCCGCCTACCAGCCGGCCGCCACCACGCCGCGGCTGGCATCCGCAATCCAGTTTCTCGCCGACATCCATCTCCTTGATGATGATGGCCTGACGTCGCTTGGTCTGGCGGCGCGGGATGCTGGCCGATGAAGCTCCCCGATCGTCTGGGTCGCCGCAGCGGCCGCCCTTTCCATAGTGCGATCGCCACCAGCTTCGCCCTGGAGTTCGCTGCGGTCGAGGAAATCCTGCTGCCCCAGCTCATGGCCAGCGGCGCCACGAACCTCCTCCTTCTGACTGACGCGCGCATGACCGCGCTCGCGCTTGCGGACGGCTCAACCCTTCCGGCCGCCCTCGGTCGCGACTATGCACTCTACAGCCCGCCAGCCGCCAACGGCATTTTCCATCCAAAAATCATCCTGCAAATTGGCCGGGAAAGCGCCCGGGCGATCGTCAGTTCCGCCAACCTCACCGCATCAGGCCTTGCCGGTAACGCCGAGGTCGCGGTCGAAATCGAATGCAAGAATACGCCAAGCCCCGAGCAGGACATCATTCGCTCTATCTGGCGCTATCTCGACGCACTCGTGCCCGCCGCCCCTTCTCCGGCGCGCGATGCGCTGCGTTGGACACAAGAGCGTGCGACCTGGCTCGGCGGGCCAGCAGGGGATGCCGTGCACGAACTGGATGGAACTGGCATCGCTTTCCTCCATGGGCCCGGCGACACGGGAATCGCAGACCGGTTCGTGTCGCTGATCCAGGGCGCGAAGGTCCAGAGTCTGACGGTAATCAGTCCCTATTGGGACCATGATCTCGCTGCGCTGGCCGATCTCTCGCAGCGCCTCTCCCCGACCCGGATCATCCTCCCGATCAACCGCAGCCATCATGAATTTCCGGTCGATGCACGCTTTGCCAAAAAGGCGACGATCGTCGATCTTCAGTGGCCATCCCGGCGCTTCACGCACGCCAAGATCATCATCGCCTCGACCATTGATCACGACCATATCCTCTTCGGCAGCGCCAACTGTACCAGTGCCGCCCTCGGATCAGCCGGGATGCCAGGCGCCAATGCCGAAGCCTGCATCTATCGCAGGCTTCCCGCCGGCGCAGCGCGGCAAGCGTTGGGCCTCGAACGCTGGATCGATGCCACGCCGATCAAGCTCTCCGACCTGTCACCGCCGATTGTGACATCCCCGATCCCGCTCGATACCATCGAAGCCCGACAGCCCGGCATCTTCGAACTCGACCAGGGCCAGCTCATCTGGACAACCGCGAAAGCGGATGTGGCAGATGGAGACATCGAGCTGCTCGACCGGTCTGCACGCCTGATCGGGACGATCCCGGTGCGATCCTTCGTCCAGATCGATAATCGGCGGCGCGCACCGGTAGAGCCCGCATTGCACAAGTCCCTCTGCTTCGCTCGACTGGTCACCGGCGATATCGTCTCGACCCTCGCGCACATCACGCATCGCGAGATATTGCGCGCCCGACGTCGGGAGGTAGCGACCGGCAGCGTGGCCCGGGCGCTCGCGCCCTTCACCGATGGCGCTGATTTCGATCTCTGGATGCACCAGGCATTCGAGACCCTTGTGCGCGCAGATTTCGAGGCCGTGACCCAGCCGCGCGCCCTGTCGGCCGCCCGGCCGCAAGAGCGCAAAAGCGTGGACGAGCCGGCGGCCCCCGTTTCATTGAGCTATGAGGAGTTCACCCAGGCGCGCTCCGGCGCCGGCCGCTCGGGCGGCGAGGGCGATAACAGTCTTGCCGGCACATATAGCGACACGATTCGCGACTTCCTCAATCTGCTCTCCGGCCGCGGCCCTCAAGCAGATCAATCCGCCGAAGACGACACAGCTTTCGACGACCTCTCGGACGAAAAGGCCGACACCGACCGTGAGGATGACCCGGCCGATGAAAGCGTTGAACATCGCGATACTGGCAAGCCATCGCTCGCGCCCGCGCCGGTCGACGCCCGGCTCTATGAGCGGCATATTCTTGGCTATACCGAAGGACTCAAAGGCGACGAAGAGGCGCTCGGTCCCAGCGACGTGCTGCGGCTGCGCTACTGGATCCTGTTCCTCCTCTACAAGGCCCGATGCCCTGATCTGCCGAAGGGCCTGGATACATCCAGTGCCCTCCTTGGCTGGCCACGCTTCGTCGTGCGTGTCCTTGTCGCCTTTTTCTGCGGCGGCAAGCCCGCAATACGGCGCGTCATGCTCGCACGCGATTTCGAGGCCATGCCGGTCGATTTCATGGAATGCTGGATCACCATATTATGGAGTCTTGAGGCGATCGAGACGCTGTTGGCGAACCAGCGCAAGGACCGCGAATTCCTGAAATATATTCCCGAGCTGCGCCGCCGCGTGATTTCCCTTCTCGGTCTGAGACCCGATGAACTGAATGGCGATATCGCCGCCGCCATTCGTGCGGGACTCGACGAGTCAATCGGGACCAGGCTCGGCCTTGATCCGATCGCTGTTCGGCTCGATGTGCCCCAGCCATAAAGGGAGCCGGCTGTTCTTGAAGTCCCACGCCCCAAGCGGTGCAAACCATTCGGGCACCGCCTTACCATGGAGCTGGATCACCTGATCGCCGTCGACCGTCTGCGCGGCATAATAGCGGCTGAAAATCCGGCTGGCCCAGCCGATCCCGTCAAAGCCCTGGTCCGATGGCTCCTCAGGCTGCGCCACGAACTCGACACCTCCGATCTCGACACCATCCATCCGTGCGATCGGCTCGCCCACGGTCCAATCCCCGAACAGGAAGAGAATCTGCGCCAGCCTGCGATCCCGAGGATCGGTGAGTTCTGTGTCCCCACTATACATGCGCGCGGCGCCGATCATGAACTCCGCCAACCCCTCCGGGCTCAACTTTCTCGGCATTTTCCGGTCGGCGTCGAGCACCAGGCGGAGCGGTGGCCGCGTCATGATGATCACCTCGCCGAGCCTGCCGAACTCATTCGCCATCACAGCCTCCTGCATAGTCACACGCAGGCCGCCATCGGAACGGCGAAAACGCTCCGGTGGAATGATCGTCCAGATGTTCCAGAGCGACCAGAAGATCGCCAGCCTGAGCGGCGTGCCGACCATGTCGGCATAGCACTGCAGCGAGTTGAGATAAGCCGCCGACATGGAGGTGCGCTGCCTGAGCGGCTTATCGCTACGGACATTCTTGACCTCGACCAGCCATTGCGCGCCGTCGTCGAGAACAACCCGGAAATCCGGCGCACGCGATGCCCCGCTGCCATGAACACGGCCGATGTCCTCGGTCTTCAGCATCCGATAGCGTCCAAGGGTCAGAACCGTCGCCTCGAACAGCCGTTCGATCCGTGAGCCATG
>ERZ781398.2946-NODE-2946-length-13775-cov-4.588338_pt1 | contig 13775 bp, 18 predicted proteins | sample MGYA00433077_ERZ781398 | MGnify/ENA primary metagenome ERZ781398 (study PRJEB29847, sample SAMN06458254) | wastewater metagenome | isolation source: Wastewater bioreactor | place: South Africa: Cape Town | study: EMG produced TPA metagenomics assembly of the... | reverse complement strand
ATGCCAATAGGTATCAATGGTTTCAATCAAGATTTCAAACAACGATTGTTGACACTCTGTTCGACGACATTTGGTCGAATGGCTGGCACAGGTCCATTGTTTTCGATGCAATTCACAACTGTTACTCAATCTGTCGAACACGGATTAGACAATCTTCGAACTGTTTGTCAAACAATCGGTAAAGATTTGCCTGGCGGTTGGTCAAATGTTGATCATGCGTATTTCTATGGAAATAATCTACAATCATTACCGATTTATTATAGTCAAACAGCGAAAAATGATGTGAAGAAATTAAATAAACCGTCGAATGATCGTAATCGACTCACTCAACTCGGTGAATTGAGTACGATGGAGAAGAATATTAATGTTATTGTTGAACCGAATGGTAATGTTCATTTAACTAAACGTAAACAATTGAAAGACGGTTATCAAAAGAAAAAACCAACGAAACGGTTAGTTAAAACATGGACGAAAGGTCTAGCAAGTCAATCGACAGGAACAATACTAAAGAAAAAACCGACGAAAGGAAAGAAAATCAAGGTTGATGATACGCCTGTTTTTAATATCGAAGGCAAAGCTTTGGTTGATACTGCGTTTGTTCAACGTGTTACTGAAACGAAATTAGCGAAGAAAAATGCTAAACCGAAACATGTCGAACAAACATTCGCCAGTAAACCAGCGCCAAGAGCTGAAAAACGTAAACGTCTTTTAGCAGCTGCTAAACAAAGTACAAAAGAAAACAATGATGAAGTTCCCACACTTGTCGAAGTCGATGAAGAACGAAAAATTAAAAGTGGTGGACGAAGTAAAAAGAAAGTTCGAGTCAATGCTTGATCGTGCGCGTTTTTTTCTTGTTATGTTTTTGTTTTGATTGGTTAATAAAGTAAAAAAAAAAGCAACGATGAAAACAAAATTCATTTTTTGTTATTGACAATTAAAATACGCTTTTGTAGATAATGAAATATGCGATCGAACCTATTCAATCGAGTTCTCATCATAATTGGCATCTTCTTTTTCATGAATGTTATTTTATTATTAAGTGTGAGAAGTTTTTCAACACATGACGAAAAAAATCTTGTAAATTTAAAATATTTATTGAATATCGATTTAATGAATTGATCGATCGTTTAGAATGTACCAACAGAGAAGCCAATGACGAGAAAAATCGATCAAAGAACTCGTTTGACAACACCTGCGGGTGTTCCGATAGGCAAAGTCGATATTTTATTACCGATTGTTGTATTTGCTTGTAATCGGCCACGTGCTCTTAAAAATCACGTTAACGCATTGCTTAAGTATGTAATCGGTTAATCAGTTTTTTGTTTACTGAAAATGAATTTATTTAGAATTCGAAAGAATGCCGAATCGCATCCGATTATTGTCAGTTTAGACTGTCAACATAATGAAACATTACAAGTGGCGAAAGATTTCGGTGAGAAAATCAAAACAATTATTCAAGTAATGAAATGGATTCATAGTTTTTTTCCTCTAAAATTTTAAAAATAAATATTATAATTCAGTTACCAGATCTCGGTCCATTGGAAGTTCCAGCTGCAGATACTCTTTTATCTGGATACTATCGAATAGCACGTCATTATGGTTATTCACTGAATCATGTTCTCAATGATCTCAATTACGAAGCAATTATTATCACTGAAGGTTCGATTTAAATTGAAAAGAAACATTCGAAATCGATTTTGTTTATCTAATAGATGATCTCGATGTTTCACCTGATTTTCTTGATTATTTCAAAGCTCTATATCCACTATTAAAAATTGATAAAAGTATTTGGTGTATATCAGCTTGGAATGATAATGGAATCGATCAGAAAATCGAACGTCGAGCAGGTACATCTATCAACAGCAAAAAATATGATTTCGAACAATCTGTTTGTTTATTTTGAAGATCTTCTTCATCGAAGTGATTTCTTCCCTGGTCTTGGTTGGTTATTGACCAAAACCGTTTGGAATGAAATCAAAACGAATTGGCCGAAAGGATTTTGGGATGATTGGATGCGTAAACCCGAGCAACGTCGTGATCGTGCATGCATTCGTCCCGAAGTTTCACGTACAGGCATATCGCCCGAAGGCAAAAAAGGTGTTAGTGGGTAAGTTTTCTCATTGAATCTTTTCGATCTTCAATTGAATGAATTGTAGTGGCCAATATTATGATGGTTATTTACGCAAAATTAATAAAAATACCGATCCAATTGAATGGAAAAACATTGATCTTAGTTATTTGCTCAAAGTAATTCGAGAGATTCGTTTGGATTTTGATCAATATTCTTTTGTTTTTTCAGGATCGATATGATGAAACATTCCGAAAACAGATTAACAATTGTTCTGTGATAACTGTATCTGATTTAGCTCAACCGAAAAGTGATATGAAATGTGCGCAATTACGTTACAGTAATGAAAAAGAATTCGAAACTATTGCAAATACATTACAAATCATGAATGATTTCAAGGTAAAACAAATCAATTTCATCGTTTTCGTACGCCGAAAAACACAGTTCCATTAGGGTTTTGTAAAAGTGCTCGTCGACAATAGAATGTCGAACCGAATTGATCGAGATTTTGAGAATAGATTGGTGGTGGCGGTGGTCGTCGATGATGTTTTCGTTTTCGTTTTCGTCGTTTTTTCTTTCGTTTACGTTGAGATTGCACATCAGTTTGATCGACATATTCTGCCGATTGATTTGTACATTGTCCAAGAATTTCTTCGAAATATTCGACAGCTTGACTGAGCATGACATCAATCGATTGACTGTGAATAGTTCGGTTGTCGTTCGAAGGACAATCGCTTCTTTGTAATCGAGATGATGGTGACATTCAACAAAAAAAGAATAATGAAAAAAAAAAGATTTATTTTGCGCTCAAAATGAGAAAATATTTTTCTTTTACAGAGTGGTGTGCCTCGAACTGGTTATCTTGGCGTTGTACAATGTCGTTATGGACAATTAAGAATCTACATTACACCCAGTCAACAACAACCATCGAACAGCAAAGCAATGAAACAAAAATCAAAATGATTTATTCGCATTTTAATAGTCTTTTATAATCATTCCTATTTGCATTCATTAGTATTTTAATCTATTGTTTTTGCTTTTTTTGTGATAATTTAATCAGTTAATAGTTATGAAAAAGAACAAATATATGTATTTTATTGAATCAAATGTTCTTTTAACCAAGTTATAACTTCTTGTGAATGTTTATCAGGAGGAAATATTGGATAAAATACATGCTCAATTTTTCCATCTCGAATAATCATTGTCAAACGTTTAATTAACGGTACATTATCCAATTCCGATAAAGTAAAATAAGGCAATTGTAAACTTTTTAAAAGTTCTAACTTAGCATCACTTAATATATCAAATGGTAAATGTAATCGATCGACGAATTCTTGTTGATAATCAGTTGTTTGAGTACTACAACCATAAACATTAGCACCTAGAGATTGTAATTCTTGATAATGATCACGAAATCCACAAGTTTCAGGCGTACAACCGCGAGCGCCGGGAATTTCATTCCAACCGTCAGGAAGTTTTTGATTTGGCTTACCACTTCGAGGATAAAAATAAATAACCGTACGTGGTTGACTCGTGATATCAACGGAATGTTGATTTGTTACTGGTAGATTCGTGAAAATCTCAACAGGAAAGTTCATTCCGACTTTCAAATGAGCACATTGACCATCGTCAACTGGCACTGGTAGATCTTCAGGCAATGAAAATTGATGCATACTATCTTGATTTTCAATTTCGTACGACTGAATTTTATTGTTTTTTTCGATCTACTACTGCCATTTCAGTTATTTGTTACTTGTCCTCTATGATTTTTTTTCATTTATCTAATCCTACGTAGATAGTGCAAATAACTGAATCATCATCTGTTGATGATGCGAAATCGTATTTCTACGGATGCATAAGTGAGGAGGTTAAAAAATACGCAAAATAACTAACATTTGTACGTCATACAACTCATTGACGTCAATAATTGATATCAATCAAGAGAAGAAACCTATAAATACTCGAAGTATTTCGATGCAAAACAAGTAAAAATCAAGTACAATGTCTTCTCAACAACAACAACAGCCTCCAAATCCACGTACGAATTTGACGATAATATCGTTGAAAAGTAGAAGTTATTATTTTTTTTTTTCTAGCACCAAATTTTGGTTCGGAACAATGGGCAACTGATCCATTTAATCTTGCTCCAACAAATCCGGCTCAACGATCAAATGACGTTGGAACTGGTCAACGATCATCATATCGAGAGCAAACCTATACTCTTCCAGGTGGTACCACTTACATTTCATCAAGTGGTTTTTAATAAACAATTTTGTAGTTTTTTTTTTCAATAAACCAAAAGAAAACGCACGAATATTTTGTCCATGATTTATCTTTCTATTTTTCGAAACTAACGGCTTTTTTTGTTTGTTCCTTTCTCGCATATTCGATGTACAACAATAATACGTCGCTCACTAGTCGAGTACACTCCAAATAAGAAAATTATAAAATTTTATTCGTTGGAAATAACTTTGGTTATAATTACCAACACGTAATTATTATAACTCAAGATCAAAGAAATTCACATAATGCCATCGAATACATGGAATTATTTATTTTATCGTAAGTCTTCATCTCATATTATCCTTGCATGTTTTACGGCGATTTTTGTTCGTCTTCTTTAATCAAATCAATACTCATATATATATCCACGTGTTTCTCATACATGATTAATTTTTTCCTCCTGTCTATTACCTGTGTGCAAGATGAAAAAGGGCGGATAGGATTGCATGTTTTGCTTTTCATTGACTAGGAAACAACAAAGATAATAATGAAGTGAATTTCCTCAGTAAAACAAATCCATATTCAACAAGTTAATTAACGCATAAAGAATGAAGAACATATTTATTCTCAATGATAAACAGATGTTCGATGAAATAAAATAAAAAAATCGTTGACTTTTGTTGGATTTTCTTGTCGTAGTCGGTTAGTCTTTCGAGATTACCTATTTTTTAAAGTCCTACGGGGAAATCATGCTTATCCTGCATCCATTCACCGACATGATGCGACATCTCAAATAAAATTCGTCATGTCTGATTCAAATGGCTCGTTCTATTCTCTCGTCACATCCTGCGTACGTCAATTAAGTCAGTTTTGGAGAGAAACGAGAGGAGAAAAAGAACAAACAAAAAGAACTTGATCAGAATAACGGCATATATCTAACGAGAGAATTTATTTTTAGATATTTATTATTGATTTCATTTGTTTGTTGAGGTTTTATTTTATGGATTACACATATTAAAATCAAAATTCCGCCTCGCCGTCGTGGTACATTAACTTTGCGTCGATTAGTGCTTTCTTCATGTGCATTTTTCTACGCAATGAACAGACAAACAAATACGCTGACCAATTTTTATTATCAAGTTACTAATTTCATTCGAGATTCAACTCGTCAGACATCAACACACAATCAAGACGATGATTCCAAACGTATAATCACAGTCAATAATGGAGTACAACCGACGAAATTCATCACAAATCATATCAGTACAAGCAAATATTCGATTCTATCATTTCTACCAAAGTTTCTCTTCGAACAATTTCGAAAATATTCAAATATCTTCTTTCTTTGCATTGCTGTCCTACAGCAAATACCCGGAGTATCACCAACTGGACGATATACAACTGCTGTTCCCCTATCAATTATTCTCTGTTGTGCAGCTATTAAAGAAATAATTGAAGACGTGGTTCGTAGTTTTAATTCAGTCGATGATTTCAAATTATGCATTTATTTTAATTTAGAAACGTCATTTTCAAGATGGCGCAGTTAACAATCGGAAAGTTTTGAGTAAGAAAAACTGTTCATTCGAAATTCTTCTACATTGAATGATTTGCAGTTTTTCGGCATGGTAATTGGTTGTATACAGCATGGAAAAAGGTTAAAGTCGGAGATATTGTTAAAGTATTGGATAATGAATTCTTTCCTGCTGATCTTATTCTACTTTCATCTGGGTATAATCAAAACAAACAAATCTGTACTATTGGAATTCAAATATCTTTTTTTCTAGTGAACCACATTCCATTTGTTATATTCAAACATCAAATCTCGATGGAGAAACGAATCTCAAAGTTCGACAGGTTCGTATTTCTATTAAATTCTCCTTGCACTCATAAACAAATTCTTGTCGTCTAGGGTTTACCACAAACTGCACATATGATATCAAGTGTTCAGCTACGAGATTTACGCGGTATTGTCGAATGTGAATTACCCAATCGAAATTTATATGAATTTGCTGGAACATTTAAACTTAATAATGTCGCCTATCCAATTCCGTTAGGTTCAGATCAAATACTTCTACGTGGTTCACAGTTGAAAAACACAGCTTGGGTTTATGGCTTAGTTATTTACACGGGTCACGAATCGAAATTAATGATGGTCAATAAAAAAAACGAAAATAAATAAACTGTATAAATCGTTTCTTTTTAGAATTCATCATCTGTACCTTTTAAACGCACGAATGTCGAACAAGTCACCAACAGTCAAGTAAAATTGATTTTCAATAGATATTCACATTTTTGTTTTGCTGTTGTTGTTTAAATAATCAATAGATTCTTGTTCTCTTGGCACTTTTAATTATCCTCTGTCTATTCAGTACAATTGCGGGTGAAATTTGGAATCATCAAAATAAAGTTTCCCATTGGTATCTCGGTTTAACACGTTTAGCTGCTGATAAAAATGCGAGTAAATAATTTCCTATGAAAATAAACAAAACACATTCTTCGTCGTGTTCTATCAGATACAATCCCAAATCATTTTGGTTACACATTTTTGACATTCTTTATTTTATTCAATAATCTAATTCCTATTTCTCTTCAAATTACAATCGACCTTGTTAAATTTATTCAAGCTTATTTTATCAATTGGGTAAATGATGAGATTGAATTTGCAAAGCCTTTCGAAAATGTTAGATTCTAGGATATCGATATGTATGATGCCGAAACAGATACGCCGGCAAATGCACGAACGTCAAATTTAAATGAAGAACTTGGACAAGTGAAATACATTTTTTCCGATAAAACAGGAACATTGACAAAGAATGTCATGGTTTTTAAACAATGTACTATCGGGGGAATTATGTATGGATCGGGAAATGTCGTAGAATTTAATAGTTATGAATTATTGAAAAATTTAGAACAACATGTAATTTAAGATTTTGTTGTCCTTGGAGAGAGAAAAAGCGTTTTTTGTTTGTAGAATACTGCTGATAAAATTCGAGAATTTCTTACACTTCTTGCTACATGTCATACAGTTGTGCCTGAAAATAAATTGCAAACTGATTCTTTAAGAGATATTGCCTATCAAGCATCATCACCAGGTAAAAACTATCGTTTGATTCAAACAAATTTTTTCTATTCGGTTGTTTAAAGATGAATATGCATTGGTTACTGCATTGAAGGAGATGGACGTCGTTTTCTTTCGACGAACACCAGATAGTGTTGTCATCAATTTCGTAAGCGAATATTTCATCTTTGGAGAATTTTCATGGATGATTTTTTTAGAGAGGTGTTGAGGAAAAATATGAGATTTTGAATGTATTGGAATTTTCGAGCGAACGAAAACGAATGAGTGTCATTGTTCGTACATCGAACAATAAAATAAAATTGTATTGCAAAGGAGCTGTAAGTTCAAATTCGAATCGTGTTTTTATGAAAATCCTCGTGTTTCAATTCTAGGATAGTGTGATCATGGAACGTCTTGTTCCTGATGATGCCAATGCTGCTGTAACCATGGAACATCTCGAAAGTTTTGCCAAAGATGGCCTTCGAACTCTATGTCTTGGCTATCGAGTTTTATCAAATGATGAATATGCTGTAATTGATTTCTTTTTTATTATTATTATAAATATTTGCTTTTTGACTTGATAAACAGGAGTGGATAATGGAATATCGTGAGGCAGCAACAGCAATTAATAATCGAAATGAACTAGTTGCTGAAGTAGCTGAAAAGATCGAGAAGAATTTTATTCTATTAGGTGCAACTGGTATTGAAGATAAATTACAAGATGTACGTTTTTATTGAAATTTTTTCTTCTTGTTTCGATTGATTCGTTTGCATATTTTAGCAAGTTCCAGAAAGTCTTTCGATGTTATTAAAAGCTGGCATTAAGGTAGAGTCTTTCATTTGAAAATAATCGAGTTCTTATTCGAAGAAAATTCTCGTCTAGATTTGGGTTTTAACAGGTGATAAGAAAGAAACAGCTATTAATATTGGTTATTCATGCAAACTCTTATCCGATCAATTACTCAATTTAACACTCGATGAAAATACTCTCGATGTAAATTCGATTCAATGATTCGAAAGACGAATGTTTTATTTTGTCGAAATTTTCTAGGATACTCGAAGAATATTACGCGAACATTGTCAAACATTTGGCGATTCATTACGTAAAGAAAATCTTACTTCGTTAATTATCGAAGGCAGAACATTGAAATACGCACTATCACCTGTTTGTCGGCAAGATTTTCTCGATCTAGCTATTTCTTGTAAAACAGTTATCTGTTGTCGGTAAGCGAAACCAAAGATTTTGACATTCGACCATTTTTTTTTGGTCAATTGTTTAGCGTGAGTCCGAAGCAGAAAGCTGAAGTCGTTGAATTGGTCAAACATTCAACTGATGAAATAACATTAGCGATTGGTGACGGTGCGAATGATATTGGAATGATTCAGACAGCTCATGTCGGTGTTGGAATAATGGGACGTGAAGGTGTGCAAGCAGCATGTGCATCCGATTATACAATTGGACAATTTCGATTTCTAACGAAATTATTATTTGTGCACGGTGTTTGGAATTATCGTCGTTTGTGCAAAGTTTTACTTTATTCGTTCTATAAGAATATTTGTCTTTATGTTATGGAAGTGAGTGATGTCGAATCGATTGAAATCATGAGATCGTTTGGTGTTTTTCTTTCTTTTCTCTAGCTTTGGTTTGCATTTCATAATGGTTTTTCGGGACAAATCTTGTTTGAACGGTGGACAATTGCAATCTATAATGTTTTGTTCACTGCTGCACCGCCCATGGCATTAGGCCTACTAGATCGATGCTGTAGTGCCGAGACAATGATGAGATTTCCTGCGATTTATAAAATGTCACAAAATCGCTCGGATTTTAATATCAAAGTATACACAAATGATATTTCTGCATTCGTATGTTTGTTTATTTTGTGTGTTTGACAGGTGTTTTGGACTTGGTGTCTAAATGCTGTTTATCATTCGATTATTTTATATTTCATGTCATATGCCATGCTTCGACATGGTATGTTCAAGAGAATTTGCCTTCCTAGCTTCGTATTTGTCCTTCGATATCGATTAGATCGTGTTTTTCTTTTCGGAGATATTTTTATTCAATGAGACATGTATTTAGATATTGCTCATCCTAGTGGACTTGTTTTTGGTAGTCATGTATTTCTTGGCAATTGTGTTTACACCGTAAATTGAGTTCTTTTGAATTGATCTAACGATTGAGTTCTTGAATACTAATGCTTTCTTTATGCACGAGCTTCTCTTTTATTTCTAACCATTTGCTTGTTTGTAGACGTTGCATACAGCAACGGACAAATCGGTGATTATCTTCTACTAGGCAACATGATTTACACGGTATGTTTTGCTTATTAATGTTTGACTGATTGTGCACGGACACATAAAAAAACAGTTTGAAAAAGAACTTCTCGATTAATATTTGTGTATTTCAGTATGTTATCTTCGTCGTTTGTCTCAAAGCTGGACTTGAAAGTGATTCATGGACACGGGTAAATATTCTTTGTTCGATTGAGCGACAATCTTGAAATTCAATTATCTAGCTTACACATGTATCAATATGGGGAAGTATTGCGTCATGGTTTGTGTTTTTTATTATCTACAGTAATATTTGGCCAACAATTCCATTTGCATCTGAAATGCGTGGAATGGTAACTATTGATTTAATTGAAAAATGATTGTCGTTCAATTATTTTTTTTCTTTCTAACAAGGCAAAATATGTTTTCTCAAGTATGTATTTTTGGTTGGGCTTGATCCTAATTCCCGTCACGGCATTATTGACTGATTTCATATATAATTGGTAAAATCAAAAGTCAAATAAATCGTAAATCTACGTTTGAATTTTAGTCTCCAAAGAACATTATATAAAACGTTGATGCAAGAAGTTCAAGAGAAAGAAGTTGCCAATCAAGATCCGTATGATTTAGTTATGTCAAGACAAACGTCGACTGTCGCACGTGTTGCCGAACGATTAGCCTTACTTAAAAGTGTCTTTATTCGTACTCGAACACCGAAAATGACAGGAATTATTCCTGGACCGTACCATGGTTTCGCTTTCTCACAAGAAGAAGACGGTGTCGTACCTCAAGATCAATTAATTCGAACCTATGATACCAACATTCAAAAACCACCAGGAATTTAAATTATATATATATATCTTAAGAAATTCCAAAGAACCTAGTCATTAATTTAAATGTAATGCTCGCTCTATTCTATATACGTATATAAATATATAAATGCAAGTTCTTCTTTTTTTTCGATGGTGAACAAATATTTATTTACTATCTCAACTATATTGATCTGTTTATTTGCTTTATTTCATTGAGTTTTACTGAATTTTTCTTCTTTCGATACTTTATTCCATTTGTTGTAATGTTGTTTGGTTCTTCTTCGTTTTTCTTCACGTCATTTCATTAGTATCGGATGGCACTCTTGGGATTGAATATTAAAATATAAAAAAAAAACGCAGGTGAATAGAAAGTTTTTCATTCTGATTACGTTCTTGTTGAAAGGTTAATACAACAATTGACTTTGACATTTCGAAGGCAAACTTATTTCATATGTAAATCGAATAGAATTCAGCTGTTCATAAATGTGAATCGTATTTATAATAATAATAAATAAAAAAAAAAGAACGAGAAAGAAAGGGCGAAAAGACAATGAAAAGCGTAACATCTAATTTGCAGTTTTGATCAAATACGATGAAAACGAAAAATACAATCCTGAATTTGTTCATTTAGCCATTTACGATTTGTTTGAGATTCGTGTTCAATGAGAAAAATTAGAAATTTCGAATAAAAAACACACACACACATTTGTTTTTATTTTGTATACGAATGTTGACGGACGGAAGACTTGTATTTTGACAAGTTTAAATAAAGAAAAAGATCCTTGATAATGTAAATTGATCATGTTATTTCACTTTCACTGGCTGTTCGTCGTGATAAAACTAATGAAAGTATAACGAGACAGACAAGATTTGTCATTTGTAAACGAATCACGCATCCTGCACAGCTACGACTGTCGCCTAAAAAGAAATTGAACGGGATACCTGTCAGATTAGTCGTTTTTTTTAATCTGATGAAAAAGAAAAGAAAAGAAAAGAGAAAGAAAGATTTAATTTGCTTATAATATCAACCTATCAATAGAATTAAACATTCATTTGCATAATTCCGATACAGAGACTTTAATTCGTTCGTTTTTCTTTCTCTCTCTCTCTCGTAAACTACTGCGTTCAAGCTTTTCATATCGATGAAAACTTAAATCAATTTCTTTTTTTTCAAGTGTAAATTGAATTGAACTTACGAACGATGAGTTCGACTGCATGTTGATTGCCTGTTGTATGATCAACACACGTATAGACTCCGCTGTCATTAAAATTGAGAGGTTTTATTTGTAAATAATGTTGATGTTGATCAGGTGAATAAGCTGTATAACGTTGAGTTATTGTTCGGCCACTCTGCCAAATAACACGAGTTGTCCGTGATGAACGAGTTTGAAAATACCAATCTAATTGAAGATGTGTCACAGGATTACTCGTTGTACAATTGAGAACAGCATAGTAATCGTCGACAGACGTCGAAACAATGACGGATGGCGAACCGGGTGGTGTATTACTGTCGAATGAAGAACGTAGTCGACGATAACGACGAAACAGATCCTCTTCAATACACACTGAAAATATAGACAAAAGAGAATAACTAATTATCATTTATTTATTTATTAGACAACACCTGAATCAACTCAGATATTTAATTAACTAGTTGACAACTTATCTCGTTTTTTTCGAAAAAGGTCATATTATTAGATACATACGTTCTCTACATATGTGAGAAATAAATAACGAACAGACGAAAGAAAGTAAGTAACAATAATAGAAGAAGAAGCCTGTAGTTCGACTTAGACACTAGGTAACGATAAAAAAATTTTCAAAGACTAATTAACAAAGAATGAAGACTGATAATGTGCGAAATGAAAGATATTCAAATATGTATTCATTTGGTATCTTATGAAGCTCTAGACTATTGTTCAAACTAGTTGCGCCCTATAGCAGAACAGATACATCGAACAATCAATGAAAATATGCTCTTTACTGATTGTTTGTTTGTATACGTCGGAAGAAACTAATGAATATCGAAAAAACAAAGACGAATAACTTACAAAGTCCAAGTAATTGGAATAGAATAAGTTTGATGAGTAATAATAATTTATAAGAACCAAGCATAATTTGGATGGTTAATATTATGTTCTTTCGGCCAGCAGGATATTGAAGGACCTGGTCTTTCTCTTCTTTTTATGCTAAGAAATCAACACCACATGACGATAATTGTGATAGCAGTCGCCGTAGTCGTGGTGATAATGATAATAATATTAGTGATTGCTTAGATTGATCGAGAAATGACGTCGTAGAACATCTAGATATACAGATAAAGAAAGGCTAGAAAATATTTTGTCATGCACTAATATCTCTATCGTATATTCGTCTTCTTTCTGTTTTCTTTCTCTTTTTCTCAGACAATAAGAAACGAGGATAAATGCTAAGATGATGAGTACACGCCTATATATAGAAGACAGAGGCCGGTTTGATTAGAACGAGTGCCTCCTTCGAGACAATACGCGCATCCCATCAGACACTATCTTTCTTCTCCTTTGCTTCTGTTACCAACTATTCACTCATTTTCTTTGTATACAACAACTCTCTCGGTTACTCTTCTGTGCTTTCTCTCTCTCTCCCTCTGCCTCTTTTTTTCTTTCTCTCGTTTTTTCTCTCTCTCTCTCATCGATTATTCGTTCGCTCGTACTAAGATCTATTTCGAAGCTAATTTGCCGTAACTGATTTCTGATGTTTTTGCCATAAAGATCATGACTTAACATTAAATCATATAAATTTCAAACAGTTATCGGAGAAACTGTTATCACATGTCGTTCTTTCGTATACTTATTCATTCACTTACATCTCGTCCTTGTCATTTTCTTAGACCACCTGTTGATGATTAGCATCTCTTCAGGTAATCTTTTTCGTTTCTAGTCCGATTATACGCTCGTCAAGGAAGAAATCGATTGACGATTTTTTTTTTCATTAATCGAACAATTTATTTTATGACTTCCGTTCAGCTTTCTTTCTTACAAGTGTTCAATGGTCGGTTGAATGAATTTTTCACAATCTGCTTAAATTAAATATTTGTTCTCTTCACTAGCAATATGACGGAAAAAAGAAAGATACGCTATACTGATCAAGCACTTCAACTATTTCATCTACTTGCCGTAACTAGATGCACTTCATTAGAAGATATTCCATGGAAAAACCTTGACGGTGTGTGTCTTCTTTTTTCTTCATAACCGACGATTACAAGTCATAATTACTATTACTGCTCCTATACAAACAAGAAGAACCGCTTATCTACACACATTGCAACAAAAAAAAGAGAAAATGCGCCTTTTTATTCTCTCCC
>ERZ781398.2943-NODE-2943-length-13779-cov-3.592611_pt1 | contig 13779 bp, 11 predicted proteins | sample MGYA00433077_ERZ781398 | MGnify/ENA primary metagenome ERZ781398 (study PRJEB29847, sample SAMN06458254) | wastewater metagenome | isolation source: Wastewater bioreactor | place: South Africa: Cape Town | study: EMG produced TPA metagenomics assembly of the... | reverse complement strand
GTTTATTATCACAACCTGCCATCAAACCTATATCGAATAAAATAGAATCTAAAACTCAAAATATGCTCATCTGTTCTATACCGCCTATAGTAATATATCCTCGATCATCATTTACATTCATCTTTTCAATTAGAAACGATGGAAATACTGTACGAACAGTTTCAAGACTAAGTGTGGTCGTATTGGTTGTTAGTGCTGAATCGCCATTTTCAAGATGAAATGTTAAAGCTGAAACACTATTCCATTGACGTATATGCGCAATAATCAAAGTCGTTTTTTCATTTCGTGTAAGATTATAGATGAAATTAGTTTCATTCCAACTGCCTAAATTCGGATCAATACCTTGACTAGTTGTTCGGTCAATCAGACAAAGAGATTGATCTTCTGTTGAATACCATCGATCATCGGCATAGATAGCTGTACGTGATGAACGAAGCCATATTTGATTATTAATTGTAATATTAAAATCACCGTTTTTATTAATTAAAACGTCGATTTTACATTCGTATCCAATTATAAGAAAAAGAAACAATGCAAAAAATTGCGTTTTCATTTTAACTAAGATATGACTATAAGTTATACGTAGATATTCAACTGATAAGAATTTAGAGTCACCGGTACGCAAGATAATGATTTATTTCATTCTAATAAAACAGTTAGTTCATAGGGTGGAGCAGAAGGATGAGGATACGGCTCAAGTTCAATTGATGTTGCACTCAACGAATAATCAATCTCGATGAGAATCTAAAATATAAAGAAATCTCCAGAAGAAAGAAAACAAACAATAAAGAAGAATTCTTACACGAGACATTGATCCATTATTATCTAATCGCCAGCTACAAGGTATTGGCCATCTGGATGAATATTTTTTCGATTCATTACCAACTGCTTTTTGTAAATTGAATGCTTGCCGAAATTGAACAACCAAGGCTGATATTACTATAGCTAATATAAAACAACTAAAGAAACTAAACATAAATATAATAAAATTCGATATTTCAAATAGATTATAATTATTTTCTTCATCTCTTTGAATAATCAATGTCATTATGAAACCACCGACGAAACTAAAAGGCATCATATAAGCCAGTGCTTTTAAAATTATTTTTCTTGATAAAGCATCATTTATTTTCGTGATCGATTCTCGAAATTCATCTTGACTAATAATACCATTTAAATGAATTGGATAGATCGTATCAAATGCCATTTTAAATCGACCACATGAAAATATCGAAACATATAAAACAAAAAATATGTCAACGATCTTACTTTGAACGATTGGAATACGAATAACATTAGGTCGTCCAGAAAAATCCATTTGTTTCGGTATCATTCATATATACACACATGTATACGTATATATATATATCAGTTCGAAAAGAATGAAAAATGATTCACGATGGAATTTATTATTTTTCTTTTTTCCCTTTCCCATGTTTATCACATTAAAATATGCGAATGATTTCAAAGAAACGAGTAATTATTAATTGGCAAGGACATTATCATCTCTCTCTTTTTTCATTCGATTGAAAACTAAAATTAAATAGTCAATATTTGATTCATGCATATACAGATGAAATAATAAAAAAAGAAACAGATATTTAACATGAAATCAGCCAAAAAGAATGTAACTTTCTTCCTAATTCCGTTCGTTGTATGTCTGATTACGATGTCTATCTTTTTAATCTATGCTCAACTTCATTGGATAACGAATACGGAAGAGAAAAAAGGCGGCTATTGTGAAATTCATCATCAAGGACTATTTTTAGAACCTATTAATACATGGAGTAATTTAGGTTTTATAATTATCGGACTCATCATTGCTTGTCAATTGATGTATGGTACTTTCAAAATGAATATTAATCGTATTATACAAAGTGATTTTATGTCGATATTTTTTCCATCATTAGTTGTTTTTCTTGGTCCATGTTCAATGATGTTGCATGCTACCTATACACGTTTAGGTTATGAACTCGATGTTCTTTCGGAATATTTACTTTGTGCTTTTCTAGTAGCCTATAGTACTCAACGACTCTTTCGTATGAATGTTAAATATTTCATCGGTGTTTTTCTGCTGATCATTGCGATCTGTGAATCAGTTTCACGATGGAATATTTATTTGCCAATAATCGGAGGTATCCCTAATATATTAGTTGCTGTATTTATTCTTTTATTTATAATATCAGAAATATTTATTGTTTTCATTCGACGATCGAAGATACGAAAACTTTGGATACTTGCTTGTGGTCTTACGTTCATCGGTGCATTTCTTATTTGGTATTTTACTGATACAGGTCGTCCTCTTTGCTCTCCAACATCTTGGTTTCAAGGTCATGCTCTATGGCATGTACTCGTTGCCATAGCTCTCTATTTTCTCTTTCGATATTTTATCAGTGAAAACAACAATGATCAAATGAATTCAATAGCAAATATCTTTTAAATATTTTTTTTTACGTAAAGAATAAACTGTCCTCAGTATTGTACTGAAATCAAGCAAAAGACAGCAAAAATAATAGAGAATATCGATAAAACTGTATTTAAGCTGGCATCAGAAGTAATAGTAACATCAACACATGACAACCACATGGTACCGTTATAACGACCTTGATTGTTTCGCCAGAAAAATTGAAATATACCATCAGTAGTTGCATCTTCAGGTACAGTAATCGTCGCTAAAACGATATGACCTAATTTAAAGCCACTAGCAGGAACAGGACCAATGGTTGCTTCATCTATAACATTGACATAAGTAAATGGAATGGGAGTAAATGTTGAATTCGGTTGTGTTCCATCACGATAACGAATTTGCCATCCATCCGTAGGATAAACAGTTCGATTTTCTATTGGATGAAGTTCTGAAATAAATATTTGTAATGTTTGTAATGAACCAGCTTGCCATGATGCACTCGTTTTGCCGTTAAAACCTGGATCATAACTAGCACCAATGGAAGCATTTGTTATCAAAACAGAACCATTACATGTTGTCTGAGTAATTGGACTCACATCATCCAATGTACGATTTGCTGGTAAACCCCAAAGCGCTCCTTGACGACCCAATGTGCCAGCAGTTACACATGAATCGTTAGCACAATAGACAATACGAGGTGTCGGATAGACGAAGTAAGCGTGGCCAGATACCGATGGTAGAATAATACCAACGAATAAAATAAAATGAAAAAACATCATTAGAATTATCTTGATACGAAATTTATGTTCTATTTTAAATATAAAATGTATGTTACTAACGAATAGCTAGAAAAGACGTTATCTTTTATCTGAAAATGAAAATCTGTTGATTTCATACCTTTTTTACGACAAATAGAGTAACTTAAGACGGAGAATATTATATATTGACATTTAACAACGTGATTATTACGAATATCCTTTGATCTTTAGTCTGATCAGAAAGTAGAACAAAAAAAAATTAATCCCGAACTAAATCTATAGTTAAATAATAGAAATCATAAATATATTCAATACATGATTTTATAGAAGAATAGATAAGAAAAACCTCGTTAAAAAAACATTTTCTTATCATTTTTTCGACGTATAAATTGAATCGTCATATAATCTATCTATGAAAGAGAAAAAAAACATGACATTCGAAAGTTTACCCAACGAATTATTATTGATGATATTTAATTATTTATCGTATCATGAGATTATCTATGCATTTGAACATTTAAATTATCGTTTAGATTCTTTTTTACTTTCTTATTCATGTTATTCACTCGATATTTGTGATCCAATTATTAAACTTGACTTTTATCTTAATAGACAATTGCTACCAAGTATTTCAGCTATTAAATCATTGAAATTTCAACCGAACGACGCTTCAATATTAAATAATAAGAATTTTTTTTCTCAATATCCACTGGATTTATTTTATTCGAGTCTACAATCTCTATCATTGTATTAATCACAATTTGAACAATGTATCACTTTCATTAGATTATTGCCAAATTTTAAACAATTAAAGTTTTTATCAGTTGGTTTTAATGAATACTCTGGCGCATATAGAAAATTGGATGATAGTGATACAGATTTGATTCGCGATATTATTTTCTTTCAAATCAAAACATTAAAATATTTAGAATGGGATCATAAATTCTGTCTACTTTCTGACAAATTCTACAAGCAAACAGATAAACAATCGACTATAGAATATTATCGATTCAATAGAATCCATTTGAATCAACTTCAATGGATTTATTACCATACATTAAATCTTAAATCAATTGATTGCTCATATATTCAATGGATGAATATGTCATGCGAAGATACTATTCCACAAAAATTAGTCTATTTGAAATTAAAGCATATTTCATCGAAAACGGCTTTAGAGGAGATTCTTAATAGTTGTATGATTTTTCCTAAATTAAAACAATTGGAAATTCAAGGTGAATTATCTTATCGAAAAGAACCTATTGATGGATACCGATGGCAAACTATTATAGCAAATCATTTTCCGCAATTAAAAGTTTTAAAATTCTTTTTTACAATCAATCAATGGGTCGATTCAGCTCTACCCAATGAACTTATTCAATCGTTTATGACCGATTTCTGGATTAGAGAAAGAAAATGGTTTGTTAATTGTGATTATCAAGCTTTATCAGATACATCATATCTATATACAATACCTCCGATTAATACTCATTTACAATATTCACAATATTGGACACAATTTTCAACTAAAACACCAAATCATATTTCAACTCTTCAGAAATTAACTTTCTATGCACTTCAACCCGAGAAAATCTCATCCTATTCACGTTTTACAAATGTTCATGAACTGATTTTAAAACTTAAAACATGTGATATAACAGGTGAACAAATAAACAAACTAGTGTGTCTGTCTTCTCTACAGCATATTCAATTGCAATTTGAAGTTGACGTAAAATTCTTTTCTGATTTATTAGAACATGTCGATCAACGCATACTTATTACGATTACAAGCAATAATTTACAAAATATTTTTCAAACAATTAACCATAATAACATTGCCTATTTACAGAAGATCAGATATTTACAAGTAGAAAGTTACCACGACGATTCTCTGCATGAAGACTTTTTACGAAATATTTCTTTCTATTTTCCATATATCAAACAATTAATTTTCACACGAAATCTCACCATATTGTCTATTATTGATTTGTTAAACAATTTGAACAATCTAACATATCTAGCAGTCTTTTTTGATGATAAAATCAAAATGACAGAAACAAAAATTCAACGATTATTAATCAAGAAACAGACGAATCAACCCAAGAAAAATATAATGTGTCAACTTTATGGGATCACTTTACATATATATATCTCGAATTCCGGATATTCTGATAATAGTAAGCAATGCAGTTTGATTTAATGCGATTTTTAAAACGCTTATCACTTTTTTCCGATAAAAATCTTTATGTCGTAAAAAAATTGAAAATTATATAATGTTGTTATGTTCAACAGTTCTTAGATTGCTTTTGAATAAACAACAACCATTTGTCTATATAAACATTATTTTCATATCGATTATCATTTTGTTGAAGTTTTCTTTTAGAAAAATACGATGAAAATAAATCGAAATAATCAGTTTTCCAAGCATCGTTTGAAATACATTCGAGAGAAATATCAAGCTGACGAATACGATCGAAAATGAATTGTAATGGTATTACATCGTGATTATTTACAATTGAATAGATTTGTCCATATTGTTCAAATTGATTGTTATAGAAAGAAAGTATACGTTGCACAGCAATATCAATAGGTAATATTTGCATTTTTGAGTCAACGAGCATCGAAGGATAAACGCCTGTTTCAATGATTGTAGTAACGAGTAAAGTATTGATATCATTTGGATTATAAGCACCTGTTTCAGTGTTGGGACCCATCGAACCAAGTCGATAGATAATAACTGGCAAACCTAATTGACTTGCTTTCAACATAAGTCTTTCAGCGACCCATTTACTTTGCGAATAACCAGTTTTTAAATGATGTAAATCAACTGCACTCATCGTTGAAATATAATGAATTGGTATAAATGTTGATGAATAGGTAGCAAAACGAATTATTTCTCGTGTACCATTTACATTAGTATCGTAAAGTTTACTATATGGAAAAGTAAAATTTACAATTGCTCCACAATGATAGATAAGATCGATTTTCTTTGTTAAATCACAATAGAATTCTTTATCAAATCCGAATTGTTCTTTAGTTAAATCTCCTTGTAAACCAATGATTCGTTCGTCGAATTCATCTTTCCATAATTGATAGAATTCCATTGTTTTTCGAATACGATCAAGTTCACCTCGGACAAGACACATCAATTTACAAGTTGATGGGAATTTTTTCAATAATTCTGCAAGTAAAAATGCGCCAACAAATCCTGTTACTCCCGTAATAAAAATCATCGATGGTGAAGAATGTAATTCCTTTGTTTTACCCATCGGAATATCGAATTCAATTTGAGAATCATTGATAAATTGTGTACAATCAGATATTGGTGAACTAGGATTACGAATTAAATCTACTAATCGTTTGAATGTCAGATTTGAATCGAAGAGCATTTGAACTGGTATAGTTATTCCGAGATTTTGACGTATCATATGTGATAAACGTAGATTAGATAAGGAATCTGCAGATAATTGATGGTGTTCGATGATCGTTTTTAATTGATCTTCAATTGATCGAGCATATTTTGTAAGTAATTTATGTCGACAAAGTTTCATTGATAATGTTAAAAGTCCATTTTCACATGTAAATCTTTCAGATTCAATGATTATTTTCAAAGGTATTTCATAGTTATGAAGTGACTCATTCTTTGCAATCATTTGTAGATCATCGATAATTTCTTTGACGAGCAAATCTTCATCCATATCCATTGTTCGAGTGTATTGTTTATTCGGTACAATGACGGCTTTGACACGATCATCGAAATAATCACCATAGACAAAGATTTGTTCGATATATAAACTTTGTAGGTAAATATTTTCGAGTGATTCAGGTGAAACATATTGTCCTTGTGCAAGTTTGAAAAAATTCTTCTTCCGATCGATTATATGCAGGTCAGGTTTAGTATGATCGATACTACGTTGTTCGACAATATCACCTGTACGAAAATATCCATCATCAGTCAATGCAGCTTGCGTTTCTTCAGGATTATTGATATAGCCAGCAAACATTTGTGATGTTTTAACGAGAAGTTCTCCTCTTGGATAAGGTTTATCATCTAATGTATAGCCCATTTCGATGACTGATTCAAGACGAAAATCTAACATTGTTCGAAGAAATTGATAATTGAATGTTATTCGTCCACATTCAGTCGTTCCGTAGGCTTCAACGATTTGACAATGTTGAAAACATTCTCGAATAAATTGTAAGACATTTCGATGAACCATTGCACCACCAATTGAAATGACTCGACATGATCGAGGAATTAATTTTGAAAATTGTTCGAGTAAAATTCTCTCATTGGTGGAGTCCGCTGTTAATGAAAGTGCAAGACGATATTCGGAATAGATTTTATTCCAAAATGTTGGCGGAGCAGAAAAACTTGTTGGTGAAACTAAAGTTAATTCGTCCATCAATTGTGACATATCACCCGTAGCAAAACCTGTACATCCACCATCGAGAAACGCTGCTATAGTCGCCTTACGGTCTGTTATCCATGCTAATGGTCGATAGCAAAATTTCACGGCTTCCTTAAAACTCGACGAATTTCGAATTGGAAATGTTGATCGAAAAACATTTTCTGTTAATATTGCACCTTTAGGAAAACCTGAACTACCACTTGTATATACAATAGTAACATAATCATCAGGTTTGTTTATAACATAATCTTTGTTTGTTATTGTTGTTGATGATGATCCAATATTTTCGATTGTTTGCATGTCATGAATGAATAGATTATTATTATTTTCTTGTGGAATCGAATCCATTGAAATCAAATGACGTAATGTTGAACATTGAGATTTTATTTGAATTAATTTCGGTAACATTATTTCATCACATACGATAGCTGATATTTTTGTATGATTAATTATATATGTTAGATCATGATTCGTTAATTGACAATAAATAGGTACGCTAATAATACCTTGTAAAATACAAGCTAAATCAGTAATAAGCCATTCTGGTCTATTTGCTGAACAAATACCAAGAAATTCACGTGGTTTAATGAGATTTAATAAACCGAAACTAAAATTTTTTATACGATTTCCAATTGTTTCAAATGTTAGCCATGAATAGTCATTTGAACTATTACTACGAATTCCTAAACATCGACGATTTGAATTGAATTCAATCGATGATAGTATTCGACTTGCCGTATCGATTTTAGTACAAATATTTTCAAGTCCATAATCAATACTATACTTACAAACGAATTGATGGCTATGTTGTGATGATTGTAGCGCTGTTCTTGTTTGACATATTTCACATAGATTATAATTCATACAATCGACACAACTAAACCAATGTTCACCATTGCGAAATGCTCGATTACAATTTTGACAATATTTAACGAGGTTATTTATCATTTTGTTTTCTAACAATAAACACTTCACTCGTCTATAGTAATTGCACAATCTGTTTGCAAATTTTGACAAGAAACGATGAGTCATACTCATACATGGTTACTATTTGCCTAATTTTATATGGGTAATACAGTACGATGCAGTGCAATAAAAAAATTATGGTTGTTAAGTAACTGTTTGTTTTTAACCCGAGAGTACATAATGATGTGCGCAAGGACTTTTTTTATTTCAATCCTATTAAATGGAGAAGTTAAGTAATATTATTCATCCAACAAACATAAAAGATTGCAATCTAACCATAGTATCAAATGATCTACCATTGATAACTTATAATCGAGCAGGTTCAAAGTCATCACAAGAACTGCTCTACGAAGTTTGTCACACATCTTCTTTTTTGTTCCAAATCAAAGAAAAAAAAAGTTTTGTTTTTCTTTCTTTTGCTATAGGCTGCATCTGAATCCGATCAAAATAAAGCTAGTACTAAATGGAATGCGTTTACAGAACAGGTTACACAAGATTATATACGACGAACAGAAACTCGAAGATTAATACATACGTTAGATGAACATAAACAATGGTCAGCATTACATTATGCTGTGGCCAATAATAATTATTATGTTGTAAGAATTCTTCTTGCTGAAACAATCGATGGTAAAGATAATCCATATCGATGTGATATTAATATTCTTAATGGACATGGTGAAAATGTTCTTCATGTAGCCGCTCAATCTAGTAAACTTTGGAATAGTCAAAATCTTGTGGATCGTTATATACCAGTTGTTGTCAATTTATTATTTGAAAATAATGGATTCAAAACTGGTATTCATGTTAATCACGAAGATGATGAAGGTCGAACACCACTTCATCTAGCTGTTGCAGCTAATCAACATGCATTTGTTTCTTATTTACTTCGTTGGGATGCAGACGTACAAGTGCGCAATCACTCAACAATTCTATTGATCAAATAAACTTGTTCTTTTTTGTATTTCTAGGCAAAATCCATCATCAATGCAAATATTTTTCATTTTCTATTCGTACCCAGTGATCCGATTCAGACATCAGAAAATTTAAAAGATATGTTTGATATTCTACAAGAAGCACTCAATGAGAAAGACAAATTAGATCTCATACGATCACGTACATTAAGTAATCAGAGTGCATTAGTCTATGCTACAGGTCATCCGAATTGTACACAAGATATTCTCGAGAAATTAGCTGACAATTTGAGTTTTAATCAATTGTTAACAGCTTTTGATGTTGCAGCAACACGTCGTGAAGTTAATTTTCATTTACTAGAACCGTTACTTAATTGTTTGAATCAAAAAAATGAACTTCTACAAATTGCATGTCGTCATGATCATCTTGAAATGTTTCGATGGCTGTTGAACAATGAAAATACAAGTATAAATAGAGATTGATGATAAATATTTTAAACATCTGTGTTCATTTAGATGAAATATTGAACATGAAAAACTATGCTGGTTATACACCATTATTAACTGCTGTGTTCTATGAAGCTAAACAATGTGTTCAATATTTACTTGAAATAGAAAATCGAAATCTCAATTGGAAAGAACAGAACAGTGATGGTGAAACAATTTTTCATATTGCAACTAAAGATCATAAAAAACACGAACTTCTTCAAATAATTACGACGAAAATTAAATCGAATGAGCTCGAATCTATTTTAAAAATCAAAGATAATGCTGGTAATACACCGTTGCATAATGCTATCTATACAAATGAATCGAAACCACCTTTTGAATTGTCACAAATTAGAAATATTATTAGTGAAAAGAATGCTCTCGGTCTAACAGCTATTCACATTGCTTGTTGCATGGGAAATGAAGAAATTGTCAAATATTTTTGGGAAAATAATGATAGTCAATGTAAACAAGAATTGTTTCGACGAGATAATGATCGACGATCATGTTTACATATGGCTGCTAGTCAAGGTCATTTGAATGTTGTTAAATATCTTGTCGAAAAAGTCGAAATCGAAATTGATACTGTTGCTGATCGTGGTAAAACACCTCTTCATCTTGCTTGTCAAAATAATCATTTCGATGTTGTTCAATATCTTCTCGAACAAAACGCATCGCCTATACTTCGTGATGCGCAATTGTACAATTGTCTCGAAATAGCAATTATGAATCAACATGAACATTTAGTTCAAAATGCTCTTCTCGAACATGTCCTATGGCGTGAAATGATGCGTAATGCTCAACAAATCAAAGGAACAAAAGCATATGATACACCTATGCGTAAATTAATTCGATATATGCCAAACGTAGCCATACATGTCATAGAAACGAAATTAACTCGAACTGTTGGCGGACCGGAACAAAAAGTTTTTAACAAGATTTATGATTATGAATTCTTTCAAGATGAACTTCAAGTTGAACAATGGTATGCACAAGGTACAAGTCTTGATCCAAGTTCAGATCGGTTCTATGATCGATATAAAAAACTATCATGGACGGAAACACTTCGATGCGCTTTCTGTTGTTTTTATTGTTCACATGAAGATAAAAATGAAAGTAATATCAAACGATATACAGACAATAGTTATACATTAGTTCGAAATCATCCATTATTTATTGTTTCTCAACAAGCATCGTGTCCAAATCTTATCTATCATCCGTATAATATTTATTTACGTGAACAAAAATTTCATATGTTTGGCATTTATCTTTTATTATTCTATTGTCTACTCTATACGAGTTATTTAGGTATATTTACAGCACTTGTTCTACAGAATAAACATCCTCAATATTTCTACGATTTAATTAATATTAATTATACCGAAGATTTAAGTACATGTCAATATGTTGCCAATTTACTTGTGAATTCAAATATGATGGAAACATTCAAACCATATTCTCATCAAGCACTTCGAACGGCTGCTTTCGTACATTTAATCATATTTGTGATAAAAAACTGCATAGTTATTATTAGTCTTTTCCCGAAAATCTTTCGTCTTGGTGCGCATTATCTCGAAATATCAGTTCTCGTACTTTCATTTGTTTACATACTCGATTGGTACGATTGGCTTGATCCCGTTCTACTCCGGTGTCCCGTTCAATATCAAATTGGATCATTTGCACTTCTTCTAGCTTGGCTTAATTTTTTGATCTATTTTCGATGGATTCCATTTTGGCAAATTGGCGTTTATGTTGTCATGCTACAATTGATTTTATTTAAATTTGTTCAATTTATTCCAGTTCTTCTGATAATTATCTGTGGTTTTGGTTTTAGTTATTGGATGTTATTACAAAATCAAGCGATTTATGGAACACCGATTCAAGCATTGATTCGAACGGGTCTAATGATGTTTGATTTAGGTTATGAAGATCGACTGTACAATGCAGATCAAAATGGACCTGTATATTATACGATATTGTATGTGATTTTTATTTTAACTGCAATTGTTTTATGTATTTTTGTAATTAATTTAATGATCAGTATGTATATACTATATACGTGTATGTATGAGTTTTGTTTACTATAATTTCTCTTTCGATTGAAGGTGTTGCGGTTGGTGAAATACCGTCATTAAAAGATCAAAGTATTCTATGGCGTCATTTAATGATGTACGAACTTTTATCGGATTATGAAATTCTTCGTATTCAATTACGTCCTATAGTGAATACTTTAATATGTGGTGCTATGGATAGACCACGTGCACAAGGACCAAGTATTTTCAAATGTTTGCAACGTCGTCAAGATGTTATGATGCAAGAAGATCAAAATGATGTTTTCTGGCTATTACGTTGTGGACGTTATATGCAACGACATTTTTTCAAAGATCAACTTCAAGATGATGTTCAAATACAAATTTCAAAAAATCAAAACGATTAGACTTTATTTTTCTCCAGTATTTTTAAAAGTACTAACATTTAATCTAGCAAATAGAATAAATATTTATGAAATCATATCGGTAGTAATGTCGGATAATGGATATAGATGATGATTATTGACAGGTATTTAAAAAAATGTTGATAATGTCAGTAAAGAAATTGGACGTAACAAGATCCAGTTTATGATCTCCATTGAAATCACCGACAGCTGTCTCAATTGAAATAACCGGACCAGTTTCATTTATCCATATCGTTTGTTTAATAAAAGTACCATTACCATAACCAATAAATACTGCTAGAGTATTATTTCCACGATGAGGAATAATAAAGTCCAAGTTATTATCATTGTTGAAATCGCCAACAATAGGTAAGAGTGGATATGTATCAGTACGATATATTCCTTGAATTTCGAACGTTAAATTACCGAATCCAAAAAATACACTTACAGTGTCATTGTTTGGATTACTGCCTACAAAATCTATTTGATTATCGTTATTAAAATCGCCAGCAACAATTCCGTTTGATCCAAGACTGGAAAGTATTGCATGTAAAGTAAAACTACCATTACCATGACCAGCAAATATGCTTAGACTATTGTAAGAAGTCCCTGCTGTAATCAGATCTAAATGACCATCATTGTTTAAATCAGTAAGAACAATAGCTACAGCTGGAATATTCAATATAGATATTGGTTGTGCACTAAAGCCCCCATTGCCATAACCAAGGTACATATTCACAGTAGAACCAGTTAAGATAACAAGATCGATGTTATTATCGTCATTGACATCTGCGACCGTAATAGGTAAGGAAGCGGAACTAGTTGGAAAAGTAGTTTGCGCTCCAAACCCACCGTTTCCATCGCCTAAAAGTATGCCTATATTGCTACTATAAAAATTTAGAACAGCCAGATCCAGCCAACCATCGTTATTAAAATCAGATACAGCGATCGAGTTTGGATTATTTCCAACTGGATAATTTACTACATCTGCAAAACTACCATTTCCGTAGCCAAGATATATACCTATAGTATTATTTCCAACATTGGCAACGACAAGATCTAGTAAACTGTCGCCATTAAAATCGTATGTATGGATCGAAGATGGATTGCGATGCGCTGTGTAAGTTGTTACTGATGTAAACATTGACCCACATTCTACAAACATGAAGAACAAAATATCTGGTTACTAATTATTATATCATTAATTACCTAATACGCAGAAAGTTCTTAAGGATAATGGTAAGCAGACTGCTTGTGGTGAGCAACATGAGTTAATTACGCATACTGATGCAGACATTGAACAGGCATATGTGGTATTGTTACATGGTTCTAGGATTGCACATGTAATTCCTGGTGCACAGTATCGAATATTATCGTGTGTACGATAGCCAAAACAAGG
>ERZ781398.2937-NODE-2937-length-13799-cov-4.552314_pt1 | contig 13799 bp, 15 predicted proteins | sample MGYA00433077_ERZ781398 | MGnify/ENA primary metagenome ERZ781398 (study PRJEB29847, sample SAMN06458254) | wastewater metagenome | isolation source: Wastewater bioreactor | place: South Africa: Cape Town | study: EMG produced TPA metagenomics assembly of the... | reverse complement strand
TCGTTACTGGTTGCTCTCGAAGAGGTTCCATAGATTTCGACTGATAATTCTAAACACAAAACGTACATGTAAAGAAAGTTACATTCTATTAAATAGAAGTCATATACTCGTGTCGTGGATGTTGACTGTGGAGCATTGTAGACCGCCTGAAAAATTTGAGATAGTTCTTTGTTAAACAAGAAAGAAATAGTGTTTGTGAATGAATTTACTTGAGCATAGCTTGGACCAGCTTGACGTGTTCGACATTTATAGTGTAGGAAACATAATAATCCAATCAAGAGTACAACAAAAGCAATTGGCCCAAGAACGGCACCGATAATCCAAAGTTTTTTATCGGATTCTGATGATGTCCCAGTTTGTGTAGACTCAGGATTTTGTGCAAAATCACCCTCGGTTTCAAAACCAAATATGGTCAGTTTCTGACTTGCTGATACACTGTTTACAGCTTGAATAACTTGTGCAGCTCGAATTGTAGTACCACCACTGTCAGCTACAGTGTAATTAACTCTATAACGAAGTGGATTTTCAGTGGGATCAGATACCTAAATCAATCGAACTCAAACTAGATGAATTCTTGTTCAGTTTTATTTAATTACGAGTTCTATTGGTGGGATAATGTTAACGACATAATCTGAAGATGATTGACGTTTTCGACGGCCAGATGACGTGCATTGTGAACCAGATGGATTACTGAGACATGCAAAGCCAATATTAACAATATTCTGTAGCCTAGTTCTTATGTCTTCAACAGTATCATTACTAGTAGCATTAAATACGGTACCATTAAACACTTTGAAGACTAAAATGAACGAACAACATTGATATTGTGAATAAAAAACAAATCATAAGAATTTGAAACCTGTATAAATCAAATTTTCAATTAAAGGCGTTATCGTTGTTGTTGTTGCTATTGTCGTATTAGACGGCAGAGTAGTATTCAGTGTTGTTACTACTGTAGTTTGACTTGTTGAAACTAAAAGTCAGACAGAAACAAAGTAAAACTTCGATATTTTTTCAGCTTTCACTAACCTGTTGTCTGTGAGGAAGATGCATCCGTATTCGATGAAGTACTCGACGTTTGAGTTTGCACTGTAGTAGAACTGCTTGAAACTTCAACTGTTTGCGTATTAGTTACTGCAATGGAAGTTGAGGCAGTATTTGTAATCGTACTCGTATGAGACGATGTTTGAGTAGCAGTTTGACTTGTCTCGCTGTGTGTTGACGATGTTTCACTAGTCAAAGCAGTTGATGAACTTGATACTGTAATAGTAGGAGAAGTAGCACTAACAACTGTTTCGCTACTGGCTGATGTTATTTCTTGGGACGTAAACGCCGTAGATCCTGTTGCGAAAGTTGATGCACTGCCAACTGTTTCACTTATCTCGGTATGTGTTGACGATGTTTGGCTTGTAAAAGCAGTTGGTGAAGTATCAGTATGCGATGTAGAACTACCAACCGTTTCGCTAGTACCGAGTGTTGTTTCTTGAGAAGTAACCGTCTGTAAAGATGATTGGCTTGTAGATCCTGTCGCAAAAGTGGATGAACTGCCAACTGTTTCACTTGTAACAACAGTTGGAGAAGCATCAGTATGTGAAGTAGAACTACTAATAGTTTCGCTAGTACCGCTTGTTACTTCTTGAGACGTAATCGTATATGCTGATGATTGACTTGTAGATCCTGTCGCAAAAGTGGATGAACTGTCTGTATGATAAGTAGAACTGCCAATGGTTTGACTTGTCTCGGTCTGTGTTACCGATGTTTCAATTGTAAAAGCCGTTGATGAACTTGGTGCAGTATTAGTGTGATAGGTGGAACTGCCAACGGTTTGACTTGTATCCGTTTGAAGTGACGATATTTCGCTTGTAACAGCAGTTGGAGAAGTATCTGTATGAGAAATAGAAGTGGCAGTTGTTTGACTTGTGTCGGTCGGCGACGCCGATGTTTCGCTAGTAAAAGCAGTTGCTGAACTTGGCATAGTATTAGTGTGATCGGTGGAACTACCAATGCTTTGACTTGTATCAGTATGAGACGATGATGTTTCACTTGTAACAGCAGTTGGAGAAGTATTTGTATTATAAGTAGAACTGCCAACTGTTTGACTTGTCTCGGTCTGCGATGTCGATGTTTCGCTAGTAAAAGCAGTCGCTGAACTTGGCACAGTATTAGTGTGATCAATAGAACTACCAACTGTTTCACTAGTGCCAGTAGTTAGTTCTTGAGACGTAATTGCATATGATGATGATTGGCTTGTAGATCCTGTTACGGAACTTGATGAAGTGTCTGTGTGATAAGTAGAACTACCACTGGTTTCACTGGTACCAGTATACGATGACGATGTTTCACTTGTAAAAGCAGTTGGTGAAGTATCTGTATGAGAAATAGAACTACCAACTGTTTCACTAGTGCCAGTAGTTAGTTCTTGAGACGTAATCGTATGTAAAGATGATTGGGTTGTAGATCCCGTCACAAACGTTGGTGAAGTGTCTGTGTGATAAGTAGAACTACTACCAGTTTCACTTGTACCAGTATGAGACGATGGTGTTTCGCTTGTAAAAGCAGTTGGTGAAGTATCGGTGTGAGAACCAGAGCTACCCACTGTTTCACTTGTGCCAGTGTGAGATAATGATGTTTCGCTTGTAAAAGCAGTTGGTGAAGTATCGGCGTGATAAGTTGAACTACCACTGGTTTCACTTGTACCAGTGTGAGATAATGATGTTTCGCTTGTAAAAGCAGTTTGCGAAGTATCGGTATGATAAGTAGAACTACCAATTGTCTGGCTTGTCTCTGTCGTTATTTCCTGTGAAGTAATCGCATGTGACAATGATGACTGACTGGTAAATTCCGTAATAGACGTTGACGAAGTATCTGTATGATAAGTTGAGCTGCCTGTTGATTGACTTGTGTCTGTGGATAATAAACTTGCGGCAGTATTGGTATGATAAGTAGTACCTTCAATTGTTTGGCTGGTGTCTGACGTTATTTCTTGTGATGTAGCCGTATGTAGTGAAGTCTGACTTGTAAATCCTGTCATAGACGTTGCTGAAGTATCTGTATGATAAGTAGAACTGTCACCCGTTTGACTGGTGTCCGTATGCAATGATGATGCTTGACTTGTAAAAGTCGCTGCAGAAGTTGAAATAGTATCGGTATGTGGTGATAATGATAATTGACTTGTAAAGTCATTGGTTGAAGTCGCCAATGATGTATCCGTGTGATAAGTAGAACTATCAGCTGTTTGACTTGTGTCTGTATGCTGCGATGATTGACTTGTAAATACCGTCGATGAAGTGGGAATAGTATCAGTATGAGATGAGGAAGTATAAACTGTTTCACTTGTTTCTGTAGATGGAGAGCTAGAAGTATCTGTATGGAATGATGATTGACTTGACGACGTAGTAACAGATGATTCTGTACCAGTGTGATATGTCGAACTTCCGATTGTTGGATTTGTACCTGTGCTTAATTCTTGAGAAGTGTCTGAATGAGCTGATGAAGTTGATAAAGTATCCATATGAAAAGTAGAAGTGCCTATTTCGGAGATTGATGAACTGGGTACACTATTGGTGTGATAGGTAGAGCTACCAATTGTTTGACTGGTTTCTGTTGTTATTTCTTGAGAAGTAACTGTATGTGACGATGAAGTTGGCAAAGATGCAGACGACGCATCTGAATGCAACACTTCAGAAGCAGTTGCAGTGGTATGCGTGACTGACGTTGTTATTGTGTCAGTGTGGATCGTTGCAGTAACCACTGTTGGAGTTGAATCAGTATGTAGTGGCGAATTCGTTATGTCCGTTATCGTATTGGATGTTATATCATTGGAGGAAACTAGTGTATTTGTGATTGTAGCACCAGAATGTGTTGAGCTACCAAGGGATGAATCAGTTACTGCTATAGAAGTAAATGGTACGGTGTTAGTATGAGCTGTTGTGCTGATTATTGTTTGAATTGTTACAGTTTGTTCGGATGAAAGTGTTGGACTGCCAGCTGTCGATAATTGACTAGTAGGCGATGTTGAATCGGTATGTGAAGAACTTAATGAGATGTCAATTGATGATACAGTTGAGGAGATTGTATCTGAGGATGAAGATGCACTTGTTCCATAAGTATTTGTGATTGGCGACGTAACTGTATTAGTCGAATCTGAAGGTATAGTATCTGTTGCCAATGTTTCTCCTAATTGTGGCGAATCAGTCTCTAAAATTAAATAAAGATTACTAATAAATACTCTTGAACTCAATCATATTCATATTATTTTACATGAGTTATTGTTTTAGTGTAACGTGCAACGTGATGAAACATTTTCATCAGTGAACAAAAATGTTAGCAGAGCAAGATGAAGATGAAGCATAATGCATACGTTTGTAACATTAAACTGTTAGTTTTATTACAATTGAATGTATGAGTAGTCACTTCGTCGTATTATTTCTGTTAAAAATATATAGTTGAAGAAGAAGAAGAAGAAGAATATACAAAACAAAGATAAATATAAATTTCAGGAGTTAGTGTCACGAATAATACAGACAACAAAATACAAATGATTCCCACCGGTGTCTCTTCTTTCTAAAAAAAGATATAAATTCGAATAAAAATATTCTGAGTCATACGACAAATATTTACTTCTCAAACTTCTTTCAACTAGATTGTCTGCAGCTGGTAGTACTAAAAAATAAATAGAAGAACAATAATTGACGTAATTTAATTTTTCTACTAACGATAATTTTTTGTATTATAAACGCTCAGTGCATGACGACCTCCACAACAATCACTTGTTGCATTATTTAATTTCGTTTCACATGGATAATCACATCGTATTGATGAAACAGACGGTTCATTTAATTCATTTCCACAAAAACAAGAATTACTAAGCAAATAAAAAGCCATATGTTAATGTTTTTTTTGGCATTTTCAAAGTATCTAAGTTCATGAATATTACCCATCGGTTATACCAGCATAATTATAATCTTTAACACAGTTGGATACACATTCTTCAATTGAATTAACCAGGCCCACTGAGACATCTAGAACAGCACTCTCGAAGCAACCTTGATAGCCAACTTGTGTATTGAAGCAGGTTAAATCTTAAAAATAAATACTTAATAGTTTGTACGATCATTAACTGTGCACAATTCGAACTAACCTTTATCAGGGACATTTTCAATGCTGATCACCTTGTAAATACTATTTCGGTCTTTGCCACCACATCGTTCTGATGTTGTACAAAAATAATCACAATCATCATCCGATGCTTGACCATGCCGTCCAAATGTATCTGCACAACGGCATTCACTACCGTATTGTATGCCTGCATAGAGATAATTTAATTGTTGACAACCGGATACACATTGTTCAGGAGTTATTTTATCATTAGTAGCAATAAATAATTCGAGATCACGATTTACAATATCATCATAAAAACAACCCAAATATTCGTTGAGACCTATGATATTGAAAAAAATATATGAATATAACATTTGTTTGCTTCTATATTTCATTTCTTACTGGAAATAATCGTTACTTGAACGATTAAACAATAGAGCAAAACTTCTGCTCTCATTGCAACTGTCGATCATACCAAAAGACCCCAAAAACTAATGTTATTTATCTAAAATCAAAGACATCCTTTCCTTCTGTGGAGGCAAAAAAATCATGTTTTCATGACTAATCACTCCATTAGTAATCTGCAAAACAAAGTCATTTTCTCTTCATTATTTTATCGATAACATGAATTTAATAATAGACGTACACACACACACACACATACACCTATATTATCGGCTTACCGTCGATTCTCTCGCTTAGAAAAAAAAAACTTCAAAAATACCATGTTTTGTCAACTAAATATCATACTTATTCTATGGTGAACAAAGACAAATACACAGAACTTCTACTGTTTTTAGTCAAAGCAAAGAGAAATTCAATATTGAACTTCATTTTTCTCATACTTACTTGCCTAATCCATCGTATAAATGGCTGTTTGTCTTCAATTTTTTCCTTCTCTTCCTTTTTTCTCTTTCTGCCTGTCTGTTTCTTTCTCTCTCTCTCTCTCTCATTTTCTCTTACCGTTTTTTCATCTTAAATATTCTTTCAAATAAATACTTCAGATAGAAAATACGACCATTTAGAAAAAAGGATATTCTTTTTTTTTTTCTTTCAATCAACTTAAAATAAATATCGATCAATAAACATACCACTTGAGTTTCCAATGAACTAAATTGTTTTTATTAACGGACAATAAACTTCAACGTTATTCCCCCGTTAATTTTATTTCGAATAATCTTCACACATGAATCAATTAGTTTCTTGATTTCTTGATAATGCATATATTTTCAAATCATCATATAACTGACCTTGACAAGTATATATAAAATGAATTGATTGTTTGTGGTTTTCAGCTTTCGTTTTTATTCACTTGAAACATTTCGTTAAGAATCCTTTTATGATTTGTTCCATTGAAAAACCATTAAAAAAAGAAAATGAGCGTGGGCTACCGACATACTCATAAAAAAACAGGTGCATACGTCGTCTTATCGTGTAATGGCACAAGATAATTTGTTTGTATTTAATCAATCAAAAATACGCTGAATATTGTTGCATATTTAAATGTGTTTCTAATGATCATTATCGAAAGAAAAGAGAAAGAAAAAAAAATGAAGAGAAATGGATTTGTCATTCTACCTACGCTTTCTGTACAAGTAATTTAGATGTTTTTTTTTCTGTAGTTTAATTGGTTTAGAATAAATGAGCTCTGTTTTTAATAAGTCTAAGAAAGTAAAAGAAATATATCGTGCGGCTTATTCGACTTTTCCGTACATGTTTTCTTTTGTCAATAAAGAAGTTCTATGTGCACGAAAGTTTTGTTATTATACTTGAATAGAGAAAAAAAGTGAATACTAAGAAAAACACAAGTGAAACCTTATGATAAAGACTGAAATCTTTCATTGAATTGAATGATGCTAACGAAAAAGAAAATCGCACTCATGCTTCTTTTTCAAGAGTTCATTTACTTACTTTGTCGTTTTTTTTTGTTTGTTATTGGTAAAATTGATGAAACAACGAAAAAACAAAAAAAAACGAGCAAAGTCGACGTTTTCAAGGCGGGAACGTACAGAGTAAACGTGAGTTTTTTAAAAATCATCAGAAAAAAAATGAGAGGAAAAAAAAGAACAACAGAATTATCTGTCTTATAGAGCGTAGAAAGAAAATTTGTCCTGTAATTTGATGTTTCATTGGAAGGTTTTCTTTACATCGCTGAACTGTTAATTAAATAAATGAATATGTTACACACAGACATACGTACGCTATATAGTTTTAAAGAAATTAATCGAAAAAAGGAACTGTTCGGATGATTCAATGTCATGATTTACTTATAGTATTTTCTTTTCAATAGAAATCTTTTATTTAAATTATTAAATATTTCAAAGAAATCAATCAGATAGCATGGTGTGAATGATTATTACTTGCTTTTCAAATCATAAATCAATCCCTTTCTTTAATATGCATGATTTATTCGTAAAGTACGTCCCTTTCTCTTTCGTCTATAAATCATTTGTACTCGGAGAGGAGAAAAAAAACTGCCATTTTGCGTTCAGTTATGTGTCACCATGTATATCTATACGCTCGATAGAGTTTTAACCAACCCGTTCTGCTCTCATACGATCCGAGCGTCCTCTAACATGTTAGTTACCTGAATTATGTAAACTAAACATTTGTATTCGCTTCAAAAAATCACGCCATATTGAAAGGCAACAAACTATATAAACAGTTGATAGTGTTTTATCTTAGATAAAAAGAACAGGATAATGTCGGAGAAAAATGTTGTTCAACGTTCGAATGAAGCAGTGAAAAAAGAAGTTTCATCGTACAATGATTTATATCAAAGTTCTACATCACTTGACGAACGGAAAAATCAATATAAAACGTTAGTAACAAATTATTACAGTTTATCAACAGATTTTTATGAATATGGTTGGGGTCAAAGTTTTCATTTTGCTAATCGTTTTCGTGGGGAAACATTAGCTGAATCGATTCAACGACATGAATCCTATTTAGCTTTGAAATCAAATATGAAATCAGGCGCAAAAGTACTTGACATTGGCTGTGGAGTTGGAGGACCATTGAGACGAATTGCAAATCTTACTGGTGCACATATTACTGGCTTAACTATAAGTCAATATCAAATTCAAAGAGCGAAATCAATCGGTAAAAATGAGGAGAAGAAGAAGAAAGAAGAATCAATTGAATGTTAATTTATTTTAAGGTGTACCGGCTAATTGTCAATTTATTCAAGGTGATTTTATGGAATTGCCGTTCGAGGACAATACATTCGATCATGTCTATGTTATTGAAGCGGCTTGTCATGCCCCTGATAAAGTAGATTTCATACAACAACAACAAACAAAATGAAAATCGTAAATTCATATTGAATATTTCTTGTAGGCAAAATGCTTTGCTGAGGTTATTCGTGTTTTAAAACCTGGCGGTACATTTATTGGTTATGATTGGTGTATCACTGATAAATATAATGCAGATAATCGTGAGCATGTCGAAACCAAACGTTTAATTGAAGAAGGCGACGGCTTACCAGAATTAAAATCGACTGATCAATTAGTTAGTGATTTGAAAAAAGTCGGTTTTACAATTGAAGAAGGTCGAATTATACCTGAAGGTGATATACCTTGGTATCAACCATTGAAAGGTGGCGATTCATTTTTTTCACTGAATAATCTTCGTGCAAGTACACTTGGCCGATGGTTAACAAGAAACATGGTTTGGCTTATGGAAAAATCACGTGTTGCTGCTCAAGGTAGCGTTGGTACACTTGAAATACTTGAAAAGGCAGCCGTTGGCTTAGTTCGTGGTGGTGAATCGGGTGTATTTACGCCTTATTTTTTCTTTCTTGCTCGCAAGTCTTGAATACATTATTATTATTATTATTATTGCACAGGGAAAGCAAAACAACGAAAAAAAAGAAACTAAACAATTAGATAAAATAAATCTGTTCATGTGTTTATTTGGGTGCGCGTGTGTTTTTTTTTTCTTGATATGTATTAAGTACTGTTTGGTTCGTTTGGTTCATTAGATACTGAAGAAGCAGACGTTCGTGGCGCTAGTTTAGCAGCATATGACGGACGACGAAGTGCAATTGTTTGTTCTTGACGTTGTACAAGTGTGCATAGATCACGTATTTCGTAGAGTGTATCAACTAATGATTCAGCAAAACCTTGAGAATTTGTCGTTTGACAAGTTTTAAATGATGCTATACAGAAAAGAAGATAATCTGAACGAACATTGTACGAACAACCATAACCATCGGGTACAACGGCACCATAACAAATAAATGAATCTTTGATATTTGTTGTCACTTGACTAGTTGAAAGATTGAAATGATTACTTAATTGATAACTTAAATCCAAAAATAATTCCGGAATTGGAAGATTTGTATCACGAGCAATTTGTTTTAAAGCTAACACTAAAATTTCAAAAAGAAAAATTTCTTATTAATAAATCTCAATGGAAATCGAATACATACTATGACAGTCCATGCCATAGCCAAGAATATTCTAAAAATAGACGGTTTTTTTTTTGTTCTATTCTCGTTATTGTTGTTTCGTTTTACTTGAACCATAAGATCTGTTTGTGCTTGCATAGCTAATCGGAAGAGTCGTAATTTTTCTTTGGCAGATATAGTTCCTGTTTCATCAACCATCGCTCGTGCCCATTGAAGAGCTTCGGGTGTATTCGCTCGAATATTATCTACTCGACCGCAATGAAATCGTCGTGTTGATGCACTTTCATATGTTGAAACTAGTTTATCATACATTCTATCATCAAACAAGAAAAAAAGAACGACAAATCTAATAATAAGAATAAAGAGAAACTCTTTGAACTCAACAAACTTGAAATATGTAAATTGAAGACACATTTGAATAAATGCATCCGGACTCATATTATGTTGCTTAGGGAATTCTTTGCCATAGTCTTCGAATTTGAGAATATACAGATCGATATCTGCTATTGCACTTAAAGAGAAAAATACGATAAGATAAAAATCCATTTTCAGCATGTCGTATTTTATTTACTATTGTAAATTTGTTTTAGCCAACGCAAGATTTTCTGTTAAACAGTGATTTAAATTCCATTTCAATCGATGTGGTGGCGGCAGTTCACATATTGACTTCGATCGATGAAATCGATCTTGACTTTTTTCTTTTCTAAACAAAACAAAAGAAAATTTTTCTACACAAAATATATTTTCTATTACATGTAATTAAATAAATGTTCAATCAATTGAATAATCGCTACAGCTTCAGCTGGCGAATGTTCATAATTCAAACCGAATGTTCCATCAGTACCAATGATAAATTGCATAGTTTTATCGTACCAACGATTGGCTCCATTGAGCATTGTTTTACCTCCATGTAGAATTTGTTCGCCTAACGAAACGAAATCTCGTTGAGTATTCTTATTGAAATTAACTAATTCATCATCTTCATCCAGATCTTCACATTCAGCTTGATCCAAACAAACCAAAAATATACATCGTTCGATTAAATCAAGCGAATCACGATTCAATGCATCTAAAACAAAACTAATATCACGAAATCAAACGACTTTAATAAATTGCACTAACCTTTAATTAATTCCGAACGAATATTTGCCCATGTACGTCGTGGTAATGATGTATAAATGCCAAGTTCATCCGATGTCCACGGATCATCATCTGCCATTTTAACAATTTGTGTCAATGATTTATATAAATCATCTTCATCCAATCGCGTAAAATTAATCACAACATTTAAAACAAAAAATTGATTTCGATAGGCAACAATAACATGTTCAGTTTGTTGATGAACAACTCTGCTCGGACGTATCTGTATGAGACGATCTTGCTTGACATCCGGCATACGATAGCATGAAAATAAACGATAGTATTGTTCCATACATAATGGTTGACCTTTTTCACGGCTCGTTGCACGATCAATGGGTAATGCTCGGCTAGAATTTAAATATCACTAAAAAAAACGTTACCTTTTAGATTGTTGAACGTACCCATCAATGAGAACTTTGTAATCTAATATACCGGATATTAATCGAGCAATAAATCTGTACTCAATAAATATATGTCAGTTTGTTTTTCTTCTGTTTAATTAGAAGTCAATGATTTACTTTAAATAATCTTCTGTATTGGTAAAATATTGTTGTGGAAGAACAAATGCTGGATTAGAATTAATTGGTAATGGAAGAGGATTTGCAAGATACATATCTTCTAGCCACCAATCAACTGCCTTGAAATTCAAAAGAAAAAAAAAAGAAATCTGTCTCATGCCATTGAATGAATTAAATAACATACGTAATTCTCTGATTTGTTTGCATGTTCGATAAGTAAATTCTGTAGATGTTGTCCGATATTTTCATTTGATGAACGAAATTGTTCGACGAGAGTTTTTGTTCGTTCGAAATCTTCTCTCGATTGTATTGGTTCCAAACAACGTAGATACTTTTCCAATGTTTTGTCAAGATCCGGTACAGGAAGATGTGGTAAACCTTTCTATTGAAATTGAAAAGAAACAAATGCATTTGTTCTATTATTATTATCGATCATTAGCTGAATAGGAGCTCACCTCAATATCCCATTTCGAACAATCTTTATCTTCCGTTTGTTGTCGTTTAATTCGTCCGATATATTTGTCTAATGTCGGTAATTGAGACGAAAGATTTTCCATCATAAAAATATTCAATATGTTCTATTTTTTTTTTCACTTCTTTTCTGACTAATTTTATTTATTATTATCTAAAAAATTATAGACTTTAACAACATAAAACTACACAGGATTTATTTATTAAGTGCAATCGGTTTTTTTTCCGGGGGGGAGTGTATTTTGTTCAGAAGACAGAAAAAAAAATGTAAGTGTATATAAATAAATATTGTAATCGATTAAAATATATAGATATGAAAACACAAACGTTGACAAAACGGACACGAATTCTTTGTACAAAATGTTCAAATTGATATGTTTTTGATATATTGGTTGATTTCGTGTTCGAATTGACTTTCTTTTTTTCATGACTAGACTACATGAGGAATGAGAAGAAAAACAAAAAGGCAGACTCTGTTTCACAACGACGAACAAACGACAAAGTACTTAGAAAAACAAAAATAAAAGAGAACAATTTTCCTAGAATAATACATCACCGGCTCAACTCTGTGTGTGTGTGTATTGATATCATTCTGTTTTGATTTGTTTTCTTTTTGACTTTTAAAATTCATCATAATCACCCATGTTTCTTGATTTTGATTGAAAATGTACGGTACTTTGTTGACCCATGACATTCATTTGAGGATAGTCATTGACCTGTGTCATATTATTCATTGGTGTCGATGATGATTTCGCCCAAGGATTATCAGATGATTCATAAACATTATAATTATTATTCGAAATCGATCGTAAATACGGATCATTATCTGGTTCATTGTGTAATGGTTGATGAGCAAATGATTTCACTTCATCATTTTCCATGGGTTTATATGCATAAAAATTTCGTAGAATATACAAAACCGGTGCATAGGCTATATTACTAATAAAAATAAGCATGTTTAATGTTAAGAAATTTGTCATGTAAACAATTGAACCAGCAACGATCGGACCCATTGCATATGCGAGAGAATACGAGATATCAGCAATAGCATAAACCGATCTAATGAACGAAAAAAAAAATGCAAATACTCGACTAGACAAAATTTGTTCTCCTACCCATAGACAGACGTATGACGAACATCGACTAGATAGGCGAGTGTAGGCAATAAAGCTGTATCTACCAGAGCATTGCCTATATATAGAAAAACAAGTCAATCTACAATTGAATTTACTACGAAGAATTCTCCAATCCTACCGAAACAAATACCACTAATTGGTAACATTAAAGATCCGAATGATTTACAAAACGGTACGAAAACACACATTGCTCCTTGAAGAGCTAATCCCGTTGCTGCTATTAACCATTGATATTTCGGATGACGTTCGTTCATTTTAACAGTAAAATAAACTCCGCTGACATGTGGAATAAAGCCTGGCAACCAAATCAAACCCATTTGCCATTCAGTGGCATTCATTTGTTCACGCATCCATATCGATATTGTTGGCTCGAGAAAAGCTAAGCCAACATTTGCCTATTGATCAAAAAATATATATATTCGAGTAGTTTTCATTTCCTCTATCTTACCATGGCTAAAGCTCCTGCACAAACGGCAATATAAGGATCCATTAATAAACGCCAAATTGGTGTTCCTTTTGGTTTTTGTGCGGTCATACTGTTCGAGAAATTGAATGTACCACCTCGAAGACGATCGGGTCGCATGACAACAAACAGTAGACAACCGTCGAGTAAAGCAATAAGAGCCAAAGTTATAAATGGTACACGTTTACCAAAAAATTCATATAGAATACCTCCAAATGGTGGAGCAACAAGAGATCCAAATGAAATAAATGCTAAAGCAATGCCCAATTGTCGACTACGACTACCTTCATCAGGATATCGATCAGCAATCATAGCTAAAAATCAAAATGAACTGTTAATTTCTATTTCTGCAATCGAATCTACCTAAACCCGATGTGTCAGCAAATGCTGAACCAACACCTTGTAAACTTCGTGCAATAAATAAAACTCCATACGAACGACCGAATGCAAATGTTGTTGTTGACAAGAAAATGACACAAAGTCCAATGCACATCGGAATATCATAACCAATACGATCGATGAGTGCACCACTAAACGGATTGATTAATAATTGAACGATA
>ERZ781398.2927-NODE-2927-length-13843-cov-3.706556_pt1 | contig 13843 bp, 18 predicted proteins | sample MGYA00433077_ERZ781398 | MGnify/ENA primary metagenome ERZ781398 (study PRJEB29847, sample SAMN06458254) | wastewater metagenome | isolation source: Wastewater bioreactor | place: South Africa: Cape Town | study: EMG produced TPA metagenomics assembly of the... | reverse complement strand
AATTCATTCGATAAAAGATTTGTTACATCAACCTAAACATGAAATAATTACGATACACATCGAAAGAAATATTCATCAATATTTATTTTACCATTCTTGTTTGACTAAAATCCAGTTCTTTTAACAGTTGACTATATTTCGGTTGACTAATGCGTAGATCATTTCTTTCATTGTCTTTGCGTATTTTATCTTCGTCAACGGTTTCTTAAAATAAAACAACAAAGAAAAACTAAAAATTTGCTTTTTTTTTTCTTTTCGCTCTCTCTCTCCCCCTCCATCGAGTGCTGTCTCTTTTTCTCTGCCTGTATTTTCATTTATTAGCTTTCATTTAAGGCTTTCTACGATAGAAAACAAATATTGTTGTTGCTCTGATGTCGAACAAGCATTCAATTGGAAAAAGAGAGGAAAGGAGAGAGAGAGAGGAAAAAAAGTCTCTTGATTTTTTTAACTACTCGATGTGTACAATACCTTCATTCTGTTTTTTGTCATTGTTTTCTTTCGATTCAGTCTTTGTTGGTGGTGTTTGTCGTTCGTTTTGTGTATGATGATCAGACGAAAAATTGAAACCTGATGAAAATGTCGATGGAAAGAATACAAATGGAACTAGAAGAAATAATAAAAATAATAATAATAATAAAATAAAATAAAATAAAAAAAGTGTAACTAACATCCACTTCGACCGAGGTATGGATTAGATGAAGGTGTTGATGTGTCTTCTTTATTATCGTCTGTCATCTGAAGAAAGCAAAACGAGAGAAAAAAGGCCGAAGAATTGGACAATAGGACTTCTCATGCACACATTCTTTCTTTCAACATAATTTTCTTTTTCTTTTTTTCTTTTTTTTCATTCTTCGATGACATTCGGATGTCTGTCGATTGATGAATGAAAACGAAAAATTTTGATTTCTTTTTTTCTACTCTCGTTCTCTTCAATCTCTTTCTCACATTTTTTTTTAAATTTCATAATACTGTTTGGTACTTTCTTTTTTTCATTCTCAAGCAGGCAAACAAAATACTGTAACCAAACAAGAAGAAAAGAAAATAATTATAATCAGCTACAAACGAAAATCAAATTATATTTTCTTTTTGTTTATTCCAAAAATACACTTCGAGTTGCTTTATTTATTTCGTTTGATTCATTCAAGGTTTGAATCCAACCTGTTTACCATAACAATCTATTTTTCATAATATTAAGTGCAACCGCAAAGAAAACCACAAGCAATGTAACAATAATTATTTTTTCGTATTTAGCTTTGCGTTCGTATTGTGTAATAAGATCACGAGATGTATTAATTAAATGTTCGTTAAGAATATATTTATCAATTGTTTTCGATATTTGATCGGATGAATCAGCTGAAAAAAAGACAAAAACCTGGTTGTTTCTTACGATGTTTTCGTTTTGTTTTTACATAGGACTTCTAATGTCTGCAGTCCACGCAGATCAGCATCTTTGAGCAGTTGCTGAGCTTGAGAAATTAAATCTGTATTTCGACTTGCTTCTTGCATTATCTAAAACATAATTTCAACTTGATTTTCGTTTTAACTGAATTTTATTTTATTTAAAAAAAAATATTTATTTCATCTGACATATGTTCATTTACAATAAAAGAAAGACTTTTTTATGAATAGGTTGCATTGTTGAAGAGCATTTCGATAGTTGTACTTAAAACTTTGCCTAATTTTCTACACAAAAAAAGAAACGATTCACAACAGAAAACGAAGATCTTATTCTTTACCGATTACTGGTTATTTTTTTAATTGATGATAGCATTAATTTTCGTTCTTTATCATTCGGACATTGATTATATGCTTCGAATAATCTAAAACATTTGATTTTCTATACTTTCGAACGATGATGAAACGAATTTACTTGACTGGTGTTGGATAGATTTCTGTTAATGCAAGAATATTATCTATTGACATACCAGCTATTTGCATGAGAGATCGAGCAAACATTTCTTTAACCGTCGGTGGCTGAAAACAAAAGATGCCATGACTATTTTCCTTTTTCTACTGACTGACTTTGCTTTTAACGACGCCGGAATCGAATGATTCAAATGTCATAACATAGTGATCACGATCATGATATGAAGTTTTATAATTAGTACTCATATCATTTTCATTTAAAATATGTAAAGTTTTATCCTAATTAAATTGAATTTTATAGAAAACAAAAAGAAAATGAAAATCTACTTGAAAGTGATTGATTAGATATTTGGTCATTGTAACGAGATAATTGGCCATTTCAACTGGATTCGAAACTTCTCGAACGAAGAATTCTTCAGCTACTTGTGTGTTAACAATTGCTTGATTCAATGCACTTAACGTTAATATTCCAGGATGATTTGTATTTTTCAAACTTTCAACAAGATAAATTAAATTCGTAATTCCACATTGTTTCAAACGAAACTAAAATCATCATCATTGAATTTGAATTGTTTCAGTTTTGTGTTCAACATACTTTTTGTTCATTATATCGACCGTCAATAATACTTTTCGATAGATCATCTAATCGTTTTCGTTCGACAATATAATCGAGAATAGCTTCGCATTGAATTGTTTTATCATTCGCTGAAAATATTCGTAAGAGAACGAATTCGTTTTCATGTGAATAACTTACGTTGAACGAGCCAAAGAAAATCACCGATATTTAATTTTCTTACATCGTATTGAATCGAATTCTTTTTGAGATGTTCGAGAAGAACTTTTTGTGTTGATCTCGATGCTTCGGCATTATCGATACAGAGTTTTATATGAAAACTACCGGGTTGCAATACTTGAAGTGATGTTGACCTAATTTGATTCGTTTTTAAAGGCGAATCAACAATACCAAGAAGTGTTGAGATAGTTGTTGATTGAGTATTCGAATTTATTGGATTAGCAAATAATTTTGGACCGGCACTCGTTGTTTTCTTGATCGTTCTCGGATTCGGTTTTGTTTGCGTGCTTAATTTCTGTTGTTTAGACGGTGGAGGTGAACAATCTTCATCATCATCGTCATCACCATCGTTATCACTAACTCTAATTAATGCATTCGGTTTTTTCTGTTGATCAAAATTTAACATTGACGTTGTTTTATGCAAAGTTTTCGTTGGTGTTACTGTTTTTTGAATATTTAATTTTTGATCGATTGCAACGCATATTTTATCTCCAAATCCATATAAAATCTTGCAATCGGAGCCAGTTTCAATTCGTAATGGATATTTTTCAATTGAATTCAATGCCTACGAAAATGAATACGCATGTGTATTATTTACATAAAGAAAAACAAGCAAGTGATGAATAGATTATGTAATCTATCGAATACTTTCAGACACCTTTTTATAACAATGTACTGTTTGTGCTCCATTTGCTTTCGCGTCATTATACCATTCTTTAACAAGTGCTATTATATGATCATTAGGCGAATTGATTCGCTTTTTACGAATTGGTTTTATTCTAGTAGTAGACATTGATGATGAAGCCATTGGGGACAAAATGAGGGCAAACGAAAGAGACACTTGAATTAGAAAGCTATATACAAGAGAGAAATTCTTCAAGTTTCATATTTTGTATTTGAAAGCTTTGCGTGTGTGCGTGTGTGTCGACGGCAACATGATTCATTTTTATCCTTTTCTCTATCCAGTGAAATTTATCATGAAGAGGTCAGTAGATATCGAGTGAAATTCTTTATTTGCCTAATAAACTACTTAATGATTTGGAAGAATGAGAACAGAAAAAAAAGATCCTTGAATATAAAATTTCATGAAAAGAGCATAGAAAATATTTTCTCTTCGTCACTAGAAGTAGAAGAAGAAGAACATGTCGTTGACAAGTTGTATACATGTTTCTTTAATTTCATCATAGACTTGACTGTTTGTCATTTGTCCTTGTTTTTTTAGGCTTGAGTAACAAAGCAAAAAAAAAGAAATTTCTCGTTTTTTTTTTATTCTTTATTTCAATGAATAGTAATAATAATAATCAATCGAATATTCTCGTTTGTTTCGATACATGAGACTAAGAAACAACACCGAGATAGAAAGATATATTTATATACCCTCACAACAACAAAAAAAAGAGGAATTATGAACAATGCACAAGGGAATGGCAAAGAAATTCTAGTTATTAATTTGTGTTTTTTCTAGTTCGGAATAGAATACAACAAACAAAAAAACAAAAATGTGTGCTTACTACGTTGTAGAGTATACATATAGGAGAACAATAGCGAAACAACGAAGAAAAAGAGATAAAAGAAGTAAAGAGAAGAAAAAAAAAATTGTTTCTTGTTTTTCTTAGAATCATTTATGAGAATATGTTTGAAAAAGAGGAAAATTTTGATTTCAAATCAACTGAGATCAGATCAATGTAGTGTCATTCATGATTAGAATAAATGGAAATCAACAAAAAAAATATTATAAAGTCAACTAATGAGATTTTGATTTGCTAAGTAAAAGAACAAGCACGAAAAAGAAAATGAAATAGAGTAATGTCACTGTTTTTCTTATTAAAACCCGATTAGAACGAAAGAAACGAGATGAGAATTAATGAATAACTATGATAGGAAATTCACAAGACAAATACAGATCATTCATTCATTCCTACATTATTCGAAAGAGAAAACAAATTTTTTAAATATAAGATTCACTTTGTTATTGTTGATTTTTAATATGCTGGTTGATAATCTGATTGTGGTGGTTGTGTTGGTTGTGTAGCGGTAAACGGTGGATTCGAAAAACTACCAGTACCACCAGCTGGTGGATAGCCACCATATGTTTGTGCACCGCCAGTCGAATGATCTTCATAACCTGAACTGAATAAATTCGATACACCTTCACGATAACGACGAAATGTAAAGAAAACTAGACCACCCTGAAAAAGAAGAAAACAGAGAAAATCAATCTTACAAGTAGATTTTTCAATGTTTTACCCAGATTAAAATCGAAAAAAAAGCAAAAGCAATAGCAGCTTGAACACTATTACGACCATTCCATCCATCTTTATCTTTGTTTGGTTCTTGTCGCCATTGATCAGCCATATAACAAAAACCAATAAACCATAAGAAAACCAAGATACCTGCATTAATAAAACGAATTCTACATTCATAAAACTATTCGATTCAAATAATTCTACCTGATAGAACCAACTCAGCAACAACAATTGCTTTTCGTGTTTTAATATTCGATAGATTCGGAAAATAAACATCAAGTCCAAGAAAAGCCATACTCAATAAAAATGCTATGACACCAATAGCAATACCATATCCACAGGCATTGGATCCACTGTATCTACATGTATCGTCATAATAGCCTTCTTGAGCAATACAAGCAAATACAATAATTGCAAACATCTATAGGAAAAAGATTTTTTTATCGATTAAAATAGTCGTTCAAACGAACCCAAGCAACGAGTCTTAAAATCACTTGAGGTCTTTTAATAAATTCAATTGGATCAAATGCCGATCCAGCACGACCTGCACCATATGCTTGTGGTTCCAATGACGGATACATTCTCGTGTTTTGATTAAAAAATTAATTCAGAAAAAAAAGTCAACAATCTTCAAGAAAAAAAAATTATTTCTGTTGTGCTTCTAAAGGGAATATCTAAAAAAGAAGACAATCAAACATTTCTTCCTTCCTCCTTCTATATGATCATAAAAAAAAATAATAATCTGATGAATCACCTTTTACTAGGATCGAACGAGCTGACATCTACGATGTGTATTTAGTCACAACGAACAAGTTCAATTCAAACAAATACAAGAAAAAAATCTTTTCATATTTCCTGGAAATGTGAACACTCGGAAAGTTTGTTTTTTCTTCGTCTCAAGTCAATAGTAGCTATAACTATTTGTTCATGTTAAGATGTCACTAAATATAAGGTGTTGATGGAAGAACAAATACAACCGACATATGGTGTCGCGTTTCTATGTCATTTTTACCTGCTAGCTATGAATGCATGTGAAGTCGACATGGTTGTCTTCAGTTTTGAAAAAAAAACATAAAAGAAATGAAACGTTCTTGTTGTTTTTGCAATCATCTTTTATCTGATTGAGATTTGCCATCACTAATTAAGTTAAATAGTAGATAGATAAACAGAACTTTCTATTTTTTCTTGAGAATTATAGTAATATAAACGATTTCTGACATCTTTGCAATGGAATTCTCATAATACAGATTTTATTAAAATTGAGTAGAAAAAAAGGCACGTGGTTCTTTTTTGATTATCACAGATTAAAATAATAAAGGAATAAAAAAAGATGGAATTTACAGAAAAAGAAAACCCAGGAGATCAAATGATTGACTTCTGAATTGATGAGTAAAATATAAAAAGAAAAAAGATAATATATCACTGTTAATTTTTTTGAAAGGCAAAACAAAAACCAAATCTTAAACCAACACGAGAACGAATGATATGTTTCTTTATTCTTTGTTGTCGTTGTTTTTTGTAATCTCTGTTCCGCTTGGTACGGCCGGTACTCGTGCACTTCGTGTGCCAGTGCCACAAGTAGCCGCTCGTTTCGATGATGGTAAACGGCTATGAACTTGTCGACTACTCGGCTAAACAACAAAACAGCATTGAAATCAACTGATTTCATTTCTTACTTTCGATTCATGCCATTCCGAATCGAATTTCGAAATATTATTTAAATAGGATAAATTATTCGACCAATTAGCCGACCAGGTTTGTCGACTGAGATCGGGCTTACGATCTAAAATGCGTTTGATCATTGCCGAATTTTCTCTTGATACACGTAGTAATTCTCGACGACGTTTCTCGTGATTTAAACTAAATTAAAATTAATATCGAAGAAAAACAAAGCACAGATTTTTTTTCTTTCTCTACCTTTTCGATTGATAATCATTTTGATTATCGATTCGACCTGTTGTACGCATTATATTCGACATTTTTTCTAATAAAATACGATTATCACGTTCGATTGTTGCCGAACGTTCTTCTTCTAACTAGACGAACACAAAACATCGAATTTTTGTTTTGAAAAACAAAATTTTCTCAATATTTACTTGAAGTTTTTTCAATTTCATATGAAGATGCATAAACGTTCGTGGAGGACGTGTATCAATACTTGGTCGTGCGTCACGTACCAAAAGTCGATGTTCAGAATAGTATTTATCATCCCATTTTTTTTGCAAAAGACGATTAGCAGCTGGAAGTGTTGGTTGATAAGATTTGTGCATGATTATAATCTAAAACTAAAATTCATACAATGATTCCAATCAGCGTCAACAGATTTTCTACATATATTGAAAAGTACAAAGCAAAAAACAAGAAGAAGAAGAAAAAAAGTCTTTTTTTTTATCCTGATGGTGCCGCAGGATTTTCATTAGCCGAAAGAATTTCTTCGAATTGTCGATAATGAAATCGACTTGATTGTGCTGTAACCATAATTCGAACAGCAAGAATACCCAAGATAGCTTCAAAAATTAAAAATGTTATATAAATAACTTCAACGGCAAAGACCAATGCTAATTGAACTTCCATTGTTGCAATCAATTGATAGATTAATAAGAATATACTCAATGGAATTTGAAAAATAATTGTTAATAAACAAAAAGCAGTTAATTCCGGCATACGTTCAGCTAAATTACCCGCATATCCAAGATACAATCGAACACATTCAATGACTGCTTTGAAAATAAATGCAAACACCATGAGAATAACATGATGATTGGCTTGTGTTAGCGTTAGAACAGGCAAAACGAATGTCAATGAAAATAGCCAACAAGGAAAGAAACAAACATTGAAATACAATAACATTTGCAATGGTAAACTCGATGAATAGTCAATTTCAATTCGTGCATGTTTCGAATTGGTACGATTTGTTCGTTTGTAATCATTTCCATCGACTGATGTGAAAACTGATGTTGCCAAACGATTGAGACGATCATTAACTGAACGAGGTAATTCAGGTGGTCGTCGAAGCATTTCTTTCGTTTTTTATTCGTTATAATGTTAAAAGAGAGAGAGAAAGAGAGAAACAAAAACCATTACCATCATGCACAGTGTCGTCTTGACAACATATATGATTATACATGAAAACTCTTTAGAAATAGAAATACTCGAGCGATAGATGGCTCTCGACTCTTCAGTCGCACTTTAACTTCAATCAACTTCTTAAAATTGAGTGCAGACATTCATATTTTCCTATTAATATTCAAATATAACCTCTTTTTTTTATTATTTTAACAACAACAAAAAAACATATAAGAAATCTATCATATATTTATTCAGATCAACAAGAAAAAGACGAAGAACATTTACATAAGAAAAACTATTGATCATATATCTGACTATGTTGAAGCTTTTTTCTTTTTTTTCGAATGAATTTTCGGCACTTTGACAGGCGAATATGTGTCGATTGGAGGAAGATTTTCATTATTTTTATCAACTTGAGGTTCACAATGAGAATTAGATTTCGAAAGATTAATTCGTCTATTCAAAGAAAAAAAATTAATTGCTTCGTTTTTGTTTTTATTTCGAAAATAAACAAACTTGGCAATAATTTGTTCTAATTGTTTCCAATGATTTTTTTCCTGTTTGAGCAAATCTTTAATTTCATTATTTCGTATTGCAATTGCGTTTTCTAAATTCTTCAATCTCTAGAATAAAAAAAAACATCAAACGAATTATTTCAATGAAAATTTGTGATTTCAATTCGTGTTTACTTGTTCGAGATGATTGGCCACTGAATCTTTGAGAAAATCTCTGTCTTTTTCAACAGTTTCTAATTGCTTTTTCAAATCGCTTTCAATCGTTTTCAATCGACGACAGACTCGAATTTGATCTTCGAAAAAAAAAAGGAAGAAAACCGATAAAATTCACTAATTCAAATAATCCGAATTCTTACCAATGATAATACTTTTCTTAATCAAATATTTGGCTATGAAAATTTTCGATTTATGCTTCGAAAAGAATTCATTATTCCACGTTGTACGAAATTCATTAATCTCGTCTAAATTCATTCTTTCATCTTGAAACAAAAAGAAAATCCGATTCTTATATTGCATAGAAAATACTTGTTATTGTCTGTCTATCGTTTCTCGTTTGATGACAAAAAGAGAAAAGAACAAAGCAAAATTCCAATTAAAGAAATTATTGCCAGCAGAATCGACTTTTAAAACAGAAGAAAAAACAAACAAACAAGGTACACACGATAAGAATAAAAGTTTGATTTTTATAAGACAAGCTACAAAGAGATCGATTTTGATGTATGTATAATATTCCACTGTTTGGACAAAAGAGAAAAACAATCGATTTACCGAAGATTTCAAATCCACCGGCTAACAAATAAGAAAAAAAAAACGAATCAAACACATGGAAGTTAGAAGCATGTATAAAAAAAACAGTAGATCCAACAAAAAAAAAATTATACACAGACTGATTGAACAGGATGTTGAAAATTTAGAAAAAGAAAAACAAAACGATAAAATGATATTCTCTTTTGGTAGGTAATAGCCTAGCATTTCGATCGAATAGATTAGAAAATACAAATGATTTATTTCACTGCATTTGCTGTTTCTTCAAACTAAAAAATAGAAATCAAAATCCATCGAAGAATAGATGATTTTGCATTTACGTGTAATCTTTGCATAATACTGCTGTAGACTTGTGAATTGAGATCTTTTTCAGGAACACCTTGTAATTCAAAACTTCCATGAGTTTTCTAATTTTAGAGGTGAAAACGGAAGAGTTTTTTTTTGCTTTTTTTGTAACGAAATCTTTCTTTTACTTTCACAATTAACATTAAACAAGCTAATTGATATGGATGAAGACTGATTTCCGTTCGTTCGCCAAGCCAAACAAAGATTAAATGAGTTTGTCGTCGATACCATTCCTAATGAATTCAAATTATCAACTAAACCTTTGCTTTTTCCTCTCTTTCTCTCAACTAACTTCAAATATTGTCAAACAAAAGATTTCATCACTAATTTTCTGTCTCAATTGTTCTAAATTTGTATTCACACATGCCACATAGGCTTGACCATCTTCATTAATTGGTTTCTATAGACGAAAAGAAAAACAGGTTGAAAATAATAATAAAAAACACACACATTCTTTCTTACAGTCAATGAAAGTATTTGAGCAAAAAATGATCCTTCATCATAACGTGATAGTTTCTTGAGAACAGAATCTAAGACACTAACTAATTTTTCTATCAATGTTTTTGACATATCACTAAGAATTTTTTCTAAATATTCATCAATTCGTGTATGATATTGATGAAGATCACCGCTATTTAATGCACATAATTTCAAAGCCTTGAAAAAACAAAAGCATAAGAAAATTAATAGGTTAGAAAAGAAGAAGAAGAAGAAGTTCATTTTACTTGAGTTTTACAATCAAGAACAACATTGATCATAACACAACATTCCGATGGAAGAGAATAATCGGAAGTTGTACCAGTTATGAGACCGCCTTTTTTCATCCAAATTTCAAAATGACGCCAGACACGTTTGCCGCACGCTTCGATCATGTCTGATGCCATTTGTTTCAAACGTTTTTCTAAATGTTCACCAAATATTTCATCAGGCTAAAAGAAAAATCAAATTAATATTCATTTTCTCTTCGAATTCAATCTTCTCTACCCAATGTAACTCTCGAATAAAACATTGTAGAGCATCGAGTTTCCAAAGAATATCTTCACTTGTTGCACAACCTCGTCTAAAATCAAAAGCAAATAGGATTCATTTCATCAATCGTTTTTGTTTTGTTCGTACGTTTTAAATTTCCAATTTTCTTTTTCGAAACCCTTATGTATCGATTGAGCTATACATGATTCCATGAGATCAACATAACGAATGACTAATGGTGCGAATGTAACACGTAATTGTTGGTGAAATCGACCGCCAACCAATGCATCTGTATCAATGAATTTGATATTTAGTAATATGTATAAAGAAAATTGTTACCGTGTGTTCGTAGATAATCATTTAATAGTTGAAATAAAGGAAATGAATCCCAACTTTCAATCGGTTGTTGATCGATCACATGTTCCATGTCGACAGCAAATAACGACCAAAAGATTTCCTCATGTTCAATTAGTAAATCTTGATATTGAAGAAAAGCTTCTTGATAATGTTCAGCATCTTGTTGTAATAATTCGATGCATAATTCAGCAAGATGAATGAGATCATCGATTTTTTTACGTGGTGAATCATCACTATTGTAAACAGTTTCTATAATAAACAAATAAAAACACAGATTATTAATCATCGCGTGTTCTACCTTCGATTTTTGCTTGATCAGAAACTCGTGTGTAGTTTATATATGCAGCATTTTCCAAACATTTGCCAATAAAATTTTTGATTTCATCACGAGATATTGGTGTAGCTATATCTTTAGCTAAAACACGTTCTAACAGACTTAGTGTTGCTTTTAATGCACCATCAGGACGACCGAATGGAAATGAATATCTATTATTTACAGAAAAAAGCACATCATTATGTTTTTTCTTCTTCTTCTTCTTTTGAATAACCTGAAATTTGTCACTTGATATTCAAGAAATGTTTTCAATCGTTCTTTGATTTCATTAAAACGATCTTTTTCTTCCATTGTTATCGTTGTAACATTATTATCAGGTCTAAAATCAAATATTTTTTATAAAAAAAATTCGATTTTGATTTCCTACCGATTTCCCGAAACATGTGAAGCACAAAAAACGTAACTATAATGAACTAATTGAGGATCAATCATTGTTCCTTGTTCAGCTCGATCGAGTAGATCATTTAAATAATATAAATGTCTTAAACAACCGCGAACACCATACCGAGAACAATATTCTATTTCGAATAAAATATTCGAATTCACAATTCTTCGATTCATCATCAAATGTTTACCTTCGAGAACATAACTTTGTCCAGGACTTAACCAACCCTAAAAACATCAAATAGAATTCATCAATTATTCTTTTTCTTTCGATTGTTTATCAGCATTAGCACTACTTCGAGCTGAACTTACGCTTTCTTTTTCGAATAGAAAGAAAAACGTATTGTAAAATTTCAAAGAAAAAAAAAATACAATATTTACCAATGAACAATATGGATCATTGAGACGGTAATCTAATGTAACTGTTTGTAGCGTTCGAAATAGATCATGATGATCGAATTTACAGGGATCACTTTGAATGTATTCATCGAAGCCAAGTTTTTTCGAACGATCGGCATCTAGATAAATGATGTTAAAATAATAATTTCATTCAAACGAAAAAATAGACTTGATCTCATTCAATCAATTGCCTCATGCTCATGCTACATGCGAACGCACAATCGAAGTGAAACTCAAAAAAAAAATCACATTGTTTAGCTGGTATAAGTTTAAATAAACTTCGAAAATAGTTCGCTCTTTCTACGAGATCATATGACTGAGTTCGTGAAACAGGTAATTGTCCTATATGTAATTATATTGAATATCTCAAGAATTCAATTGATTACAATTACCAATTTGATCTTTTTGTGTTGATCCAAGAGAATCTTGTGCATTTTTATTTGCCGTCACAGGGGGTGTAGGTTTATGGGATTGACCAGTAGCACGATACAATGCTTGTACCCAGCCATGTCGTTCATTTTCTTCATTCGTTGCAAATGTCACAACATCACCTTCACGAACAGCTTTAAAAAAATATTTTGCATCATTCATAACTAGACCTACGGAACGAGAAATACTCGAAATATTTTTCACAAAAAAGAAAAAGAAAACGAACCATTATCCGGCTCGGCATAATCAACCGTATAGCCTTCAAGTGGCATCATTTCAGTCGGTTCCGATTTTTTGTCACGATAACTACATATAGCAAAACAATATTGAGAAACCTGAACTAAGGCATAGTAACGTCGTTTCCACGTTTTCCAAACAGTTTTTCCACGAGCATAGCACCAACCACACATCTTTAAATTCTGTGGCTTTTCCATTCGTACATCAAGTTTAACTTCTAATTTATCATCCGTCGATGTACCACCTTTTGTTTTAATCATAGTTGTCCACCAATTTGTCTTATTAAATGTCGGATCAATTTGTATAGTTAATTTACCCAATTTATTATCATCTAAACTAAGTATACCAGGATTCTCCATATAAAGTTTCACTTTAACAATAGGCAAAATTTGATTTGTTGGAAATTCAGCTAGAGATTCCCAAACAGGTTTGCCAGCTTCGGCATGTTCAGTACGATATTTTTCTCCGCCTTCGACTTCCATTGTACAATAAACAATTCGATTTGTTGGTACAGATTTCAATCCGCGAACTTCTTTCACTGTTATGTTCACATTAAAATTTAAAACAAATGCTAATTTCGATAGGCCAGGTTCGTTATCATCGAGATGATTGCTGCCATCGTTTTGTGTTGTTCGCATTGTTGAATTATAACCCGACGATGCACTATTACCGCCAGCTGTATGACGGCCATGGCCAGTGCCACGTTTTGATTTAATTGGTTTTTGATCTGAACCACCACGAACTGGTAAACTCTCGAGATTACTCATTAAATCGTTGATTGTCTTTTTCAATTCATCGACATAGAGTGTATCCATTTCTTTATGTACAAATTTAGGCATAAGACTACGTTGCTAAACGAAAAACAAATGTATAAGCATGAGCTCTATTTCAAATTGAATAGAAATTAATTAATCATGCGACAAGATTCCCGTTCTTTTTTTTCTAATCAATTTGATTTCATGCAAGCAAGTTTTTTTTATTTTTAATCGAGAATAAAAACGATGAAGAACCTTTTTTGTCTTTTGGCAAAGATCATTTAATAAATCCTGGAATAATTAAGGCAAAGTTAACTATTGTATGTCTCAATGGTTAGAAAACTTTTCATATGAATTTGTTAAGTGTAGATCATATTTAG
>ERZ781398.2923-NODE-2923-length-13853-cov-49.726410_pt1 | contig 13853 bp, 10 predicted proteins | sample MGYA00433077_ERZ781398 | MGnify/ENA primary metagenome ERZ781398 (study PRJEB29847, sample SAMN06458254) | wastewater metagenome | isolation source: Wastewater bioreactor | place: South Africa: Cape Town | study: EMG produced TPA metagenomics assembly of the... | reverse complement strand
ATGAGTTGATCGAATTGTGCCGGTTTTACTCGCGGAAAACCACGCCTATAGTCATCCCATCGCCTGAACAAACCAGAGAAAAAGGAGCGCATCATGCTGACCGTACGCAAATCATCCGAACGTGGCCACGCCCATCATGGCTGGCTCGACAGCTTTCACACCTTCTCGTTTTCGAACTATCGCGACCCCAACTGGATGGGGTTCGGCCCGCTGCGCGTGATCAACGACGACCGCATCGCGCCGGGTGCGGGCTTCCCGACGCACAGCCACCAGGACATGGAAATCGTCACCTGGGTGCTGGCGGGCGCGCTCGAACACAAGGATTCGCTCGGCAACGGCGGCGTGATCCGCCCCGGTGAATTGCAGCGCATGCGCGCCGGGCACGGCATCGCCCACAGCGAATACAACGCCTCGGCCAGCGAACCGGTGCATCTGCTGCAGATCTGGATCGAGCCGGACACCTACGGCCTCGAACCGGGTTATGAACAGATCGCCTTCGCTCCCGAAAGCCTGCAGGGCCGGTTGCGCCTGATCGCCTCGAACGACGGCCGCGACGGTTCGGTGACGATCCATCAGGATGCCGCCATCCACGCCGGCCGGCTGGCGGCGGGTGATCGCGTTACGCTGGAGGTGGCCCCGGGGCGGCGCGTCTGGCTGCACATTGCAACCGGCCGGGTCAAGGTCCGGGGCTATCCGCTGGAAGCCGGAGATGCCGTGGCGATCCGCTTCGAATCGGGGATCGAGGTCGAGGCGCTGGAACCCAGCGAACTGATCGTCTTCGATCTTCCTTGAACCTGCGGCGGTTTCAACCGGGTGGCCGACCCCGATACAATCACTCATTTTTCGACGCAAGGACAGGCCATGCCCAGGATTCTCGCTTTTGCCGGCAGCCTCCGCCGCGATTCATGGAACCGGAAACTCATCCGGATCGCCGTGGACGCGACCCGTGCCGCGGGCGGCAATGTCACCCTGATTGATCTGGCGGACTATCCGCTGCCGCTCATGGATGAGAATCTGGAGGAGCGCGACGGCCTGCCCGCCAACGCCCAGCGGCTCAAAGCGCTGTTCAAGGCGCACGATGCCCTGCTGATCGCCAGCCCCGAATACAACAGCTCGATCCCGCCGCTGCTGAAGAACACGCTCGACTGGGTATCACGCGAATGGCAGGGCGAATCGGGTCTGGTGCCCTATCAGAACAAGGTCGCCGCGCTCCTCGCCGCCACGCCGGGCACCTTCGGCGGCATGCGCATGCTGCCGCACCTGCGGCAGGTTCTCAACACGCTGGGCGTGCTGGTGCTGCCCGGCCAGTTTTCGCTGGCGCATGCCGATACCGCGTTCGACCCCGAAAACGGGGCGCTGAAATCGCCCGCGCGGCTGCACACGCTGGTGGTGGAACTGGTGAAGACCACCACGGTGCTCTCCCGCAGCTAGCACAAAAAAGCGCCGACCATGCAGCGCTTTTTTTCCGCAGGCTTGAACTGATCAGTCCCGTTTGCGACGTGCGGCAAATCCGACCAGACCCAAACCGGCCAGCAGCATGGCGTAGGTTTCGGGTTCGGGAACCGGGGCCGATCCGGCGAAATAAGCACTCGTATCACTGCCGGACTGGAAATCGGCTAAATGCACCGCGAAAAATTCATGGGTGCCCCCGCCACTCGACAGCTTGGCGAAATAACCGAGCGTGTCAGCCGATGTCGCGCCTCCCAGGCCGGTGACGGTGAAGGTCAAGGGATTCAGCCGGCCGCTGCCGGTAGTCTGGACCGTAAAATCATATTTCCCGAATCCGTCCATGGCGCTGGGTGGCGGCAAGCCTGCCGTCCAGCCGCTGGGCAACGAGAAATCACCCGTTGTGATGGCACTCAGGTTGGCGCCGGAAAAATTGAATCCGAATGCCTGTATGCCAAAGTTCGAAAGTTGCGTGAAGGCGTACACGGGGGTGACGGAGAAGCTTGCGGTTCCAGCTACCGTGCTGGTGATATCGACTTTCAGATAACTGGTACCGCCTGGGAGAGAACTTATATTCGATTGATCAAGGTAATAGGAGGTGGACACAGCCTGCGCAGGCACTGACGAAAAGGCCGCCACCACAGACAGCGCCGCAAGGGCACAGGGAAATTGAATCGCCTTCATTGTCTCTCCTCACAATGTGTATTTCGTATCGATTATTTATTTTTTCGGCCAGCGAAGCGCACACCATTTCCCGGTGAATCAACCAGGCGCCTTGCCAAGCCCCTCCAAGCAAAAAATGAACCGCCCAAACCCAGTCGCCTGCGGCAGCATCCAAGATACTGTTATTTAAAAACAATCCTCCGCAGCCTGCGGCAGCCTCAAAAGAGCCCCGCTCGCGGATGTAAAAAAATCCGACAAAAAAGCACCCCGCAGGGTGCTTCCCGACAACGCTGCCATCCCGTGCCGGAAGGCAGCGTTGATCACTGCGACAGCATTCTGTCCTTGGCCACGAAGTACTTGCGGGCAAAGGCCACCAGCTGGCCGTCGCCTGGATGGTCGACGGTTTCGACGCCGACCACCTTGTCGACAACACCGTGATCGTGCGCATGGATATGCTTGATCAGTTCGAGCTTGGCGTGGCCGGGACCGACGATCAGGATTTCCCCGGCTCCGGCCAGGGCTTCCACGACTTCATGGTAGTACTGCTGGTCTTCGGGCTGGCGGCTGCCGCTCACGGAGCCGCGCTTGCGCTGCAGGTGGCGCGGAGGATTGGCCGGATGGACGACCGATTTCTCGACGTCAGCCGGACTGACGTGCATGACGCGGGCTTCATTGTGGTCGAGCCAGACGACGGCGTGGTAGTGCGACATCACGTTCCTTTCGGGGTAAAAATCATTCACGCTTTGCAACGGGCCATGCCTGGCACAGCCAGACCGGCATTACTTCACTGCTTCCTTCAGCTGATCGAGGATCGCCGGGTTCTCGAGCGTGGAGACGTCCTGGGCGATTTCCTCGCCCTTGGCGATCGCACGCAGCAGGCGGCGCATGATCTTGCCGGAGCGGGTCTTGGGCAGGTTGTCGCCGAAACGGATTTCGTCGGGCCTGGCGATCGGGCCGATCTCCCTGGCGACCCATTCGCGCAGTTCGGCAGCGACCTGTTTCGCTTCCGCGCCGACCGGCCGCGTGCCCTTCAGCACCACGTAGGCCACCACCGCCTCGCCCTTGATGTCGTGCGGACGGCCCACCACGGCGGCTTCGGCGACGCGCAGGTTGGACACCAGCGCGGATTCGATTTCCATCGTGCCAAGGCGATGACCGGACACGTTCAGCACGTCGTCGACGCGTCCCATGATCCAGAAATAGCCGTCTTCGTCGCGGTGCGCCGAGTCGCCGGCGAGGTAGGTCGCGCCGCCGAGTTCCTGTGGAAAGTACGTTTTTTTGAAGCGCTCGGGATCGCCCCACAGCGTGCGCAGCTGGAACGGGAACGGCCGCTTGATCACCAGGTAGCCGCCGTGGCCCTTTGCCACCGGGCCGCCGTGCTCGTCGGTGACATCCGCCATGATGCCCGGCAGCGGCAGGGTGCACGAACCGGGTTTGGTCGGCACCGCGCCGGGCAAGGGCGCGATCATGTGGGCGCCGGTCTCGGTCTGCCACCAGGTGTCGACCACCGGGCAGCGACCGCCGCCGACGGTCTGCTGATACCACATCCAGGCTTCCGGGTTGATCGGCTCGCCGACCGAACCCAGCAGACGCAGCGAGGACAGGTCGTGCTGCGCCGGCAGGTCGGCGCCGAGCTTGATCAGGCTGCGGATCGCCGTCGGCGCGGTGTAGAAAGTGGTGACCCCATGCTTGGCGATGACTTCCCAGAAGCGCCCGGCGTGCGGGAAGGTGGGGATGCCCTCGAAGATGACTTCGGTCATGCCGAGCGCCAGCGGGCCGTAGGCGACGTAGGTGTGGCCGGTGACCCAGCCGACGTCGGCGGTACACCAGAAGACGTCGCTGTCGGGTTTGGCGTCGAACACCCAGTGCATCGACAGCGCGGCGCCGAGGAGGAAGCCGCCACTCGAATGCTGCACGCCCTTGGGCTTGCCGGTCGATCCGGAGGTGTACAGGATGAACAGCGGATGCTCGGCGGACACCCATACCGGCTCGCAGGTTTCGGCCTGGGTCTGCGTGAGCTCATGCCACCACAGGTCGCGTGCGCCCCAGTTGACCGCGCCGCCGGAACGGCGATACACGATCACGCGCTCGACGCTCGAGGTATCTCCCATCGTCAGCGATTCGTCGACCGCGCGTTTCAGCGGCACCGCCTTGCCGCCGCGCAGCGATTCGTCGGCGGTGACGACGACCTTGGCCTGCGCGTCGGTGATGCGCTCGAACAGGCTCTTCGCCGAGAAGCCGCCGAACACCACCGAATGAATCGCGCCGATGCGCGCGCACGCCTGCATCGCCACGACGGCTTCGATGCTCATCGGCATGTAGATGATGACGCGATCGCCCTTTTCCACGCCGATCGACTTCAGGCCATTGGCAAACTGGCACACGCGCGCATGCAGTTCCGTATAGGTGACTTTCGTCACGCTGCCGTCGTCAGCCTCGAAGATCAGCGCGACCCGGTCGCCCCTGGCCGCCAGATGACGATCGAGGCAATTCCAGGATACGTTCAGTTCGCCGTCGTCAAACCATTTGTAGAACGGTGCGTTCGAGTCGTCGAGGACGTGGGTGAATGGCGTTTTCCAGGTAATGTGCTGACGCGCCCGATCGGCCCAGAACCCCTCGTAATCGGTTTCCGCCTGGCGGCACAAGGCCTCGTAGGCCGCCATGCCGGATACGTTCGCCTGCTTGACGAACGCTTCCGCGGGCGGAAACACACGGGTTTCAGTCAAAATCGACTTGATGGCTGCCATACGGTCTCTCCACTGATAATCTGTTGCGATGATTGCAGATTCTAATCCAAGCCATGAACCATCCCGCACTTGAACGCGTTGCCCGCTGTTCGCGTTATGGGCGTCGCCTGCTGGCGGCGCAGCCGGATCTGGCGGAGACCGCAGCCGGCCAGCTTGACCAGGCCTTCGGCCGGGTGGCCATGCAGGCTTTTCTCACCGAACCCGCATGCCTGGACGAAGTCGCGCTGCACCAACGTTTGCGGCAGCTGCGCCAGCGGGTGTGGCTGGTGGCTACCGCGCGCGATCTGGCCGGTCAGGCTGACCTGGCCGAGGTGATGGCCACCTACAGTACGCTGGCCGGGATTTGCATTGAAAGCGCACTCGACTTTCATCACGCGGCGCTGGCGGCGCGCCATGGCGAACCGCGCGACGAGCTCGGCACGCCACTGCGGATGGTCGTGGTCGGCATGGGCAAACTTGGCGGTGGCGAACTCAATGTGTCGTCCGACATCGATCTCATCTATCTGTACCCCGAGGAGGGCGAGACGGCGGCCGACGACGCGACTGCCCCGATCCGCCCGCTATCCAACCACGAATTCTTCGTCCGGCTCGGACGCAAGCTCGCCGCCGCGCTGGGGGAGAACACCGCCGACGGCTACGTGTTCCGCGTCGATCTGCGACTGCGTCCGTGGGGCGAGTCCGGCCCGTTCGCAATGGGCTTTGCGATGCTGGAAGACTATCTGGTCGCACAGGGGCGGCCGTGGGAGCGCTACGCCTGGATCAAGGCACGTCCGCTCACCGGCAGCCGTCACGACGAGCTGATGCAGATCGTGCGGCCGTTCGTGTTTCGCAAATACCTCGACTTCGGTGCGTTCGCCGCCATCCGCGACCTGCACGTGCAGATCCGCCGCGAAGTCGCGCGCCGCGAAATGGCGCACAACATCAAGCTGGGACCGGGTGGCATCCGCGAAATCGAATTCACCGCGCAGGTATTCCAGCTCATCCGTGGCGGCCAGATCGCCGCGTTGCAGCAGCAACCGACATTGGCCGTGCTGGACGCGCTGGTGAAAACCGGCCTGATGGCACCGGATGCACAGCAGGAACTCGCCGCCGCCTACGATTTTTTACGGCGGCTGGAACACCGCATCCAGTATCTCGACGACGCGCAAACCCAGTTGCTGCCGGACGACGCCGAGTCGCAGGCGATGCTCGCCGAGGCGATGGGCGTCCCCGACTACGCGACTCTGCAGACTACGCTCGGCCGCCATCGGCATCGCGTCACGCGCCATTTCGAGCAGGTGTTCGCCGCGCCGCAGACCGACCAGAACAGCCATCCGCTCACCGCCGTATGCGGGGGCAGCGCCGACGCCGACAGCATCCAGGCGCTGCTGGAAAATGCCGGCTACGACGACCCGCCGCGCGTACTCGCCACGCTCGATGCCTTGCGCCAGCACGCCGCGCGGCTGCCCGAATCGACGCAGCTCCGGCTCAATGCGCTGCTGCCCCCCGCGCTCGAAGTCATCGGCGGCCAGGCCGATCCGGCGGTCACGCTGGAACGCTTCGCCGCACTCATCCAGTCCATTTCGCGGCGCGCCACCTATCTCGCGCTGCTGGCCGAATATCCGGCGGCGCTGCGCCAGCTGGTACGCCTGCTGGCGGCGAGCCCATGGGCCGCGCAGATGATCACGCGGCAGCCGCAACTGCTGGACGAGCTGATTGCGCCGCAGCATCTGATGAGCGTGCCGGACTGGGCACAGCTCGCCCGCCAGCTGCGCGACGAACTCGATGCCCACCCCGGCGACACCGAATCCCAACTCGACGCCTTGCGCCGCTTCAAGCAGGTGCAGACGCTGCGTCTTCTCGCACAGGACGTGGCCGGCCGCCTGACGCTGGAAGCGCTGTCCGACCATCTGTCCTGTCTGGCGGACACGCTCCTGAACGAAACCCTGGCACGCTGCTGGGCCGGTCTGAAAACACGCCATCGCGACGTACCGCGCTTCGCCGTCATCGGTTACGGCAAGCTTGGCGGCAAGGAACTCGGCTATGCCTCCGATCTCGATCTGGTGTTCCTCCACGACGACACCGACGAGCGTGCGCAGGAAATCTACGCGCGGCTGGCGCAGCGCATCAACACCTGGCTGGGCACGGTGACGGCAACCGGCATCCTGTATGAAACCGATCTGCGGCTGCGCCCGGACGGTGCATCCGGCCTGCTGGTGAGTTCGACCGAGGCCTTCCGCGACTACCAGCTGCATCACGCCTGGGTCTGGGAACATCAGGCGCTGACGCGTGCCCGCTTCGTGTGCGGCGACACGGCGATCGGCGCGACCTTCGAGGCTTTGCGCCGCGACGTGCTGGGGGCCCGGCGCGACGCCGCCGCACTGCGCGACGCGGTGCTGGCGATGCGTGAAAAAATGCGCGCCGGCCACGTCAACGACAGCACGCTGTTCGATCTGAAGCACGACCACGGCGGCATCGTCGACGTCGAATTCTGCGTGCAGTACCTGGTGCTGCGGCATTGCGCCAGCCATCCCGAGCTCGCCGACAACGTCGGCAATATCGCGCTGCTGCGGCGTGCGGGGGGGGCCGGCCTGCTCCCGCACGATCTGGCCCAGGCCGCCGCCGATGCCTACCGCGAACTGCGTCGCCAGCAGCATGCCATCAAGCTCAGCGGCGCGGAATACGCCCGTGTGCCGGCGCAGGCGCTGGAAACCGTACGCGATGCGGTCAGCCGCCTGTGGGCGCAGGTGATGGGCACGGCCGTCTGAATTCCTGCCATGATTACCCCTTTTCCGTACCCGGAGATCGCCTCTTGACCCACAATGCCCTCGCCGCCAGGGAAGCCCTGCGCCAGTTCCGTGTGATTTTCGGCGCCGTGCGCCAGCATTTCCAGGCGGTTGAAAAAGCCTGCGGCATGGCCGCGCTGCACCAGACGCCCGGCATGAAGGTGTCCGAACTGGCGCAGGCCTTGTCGATCCACGCCTCCACGGCCAGCAACCTGCTCGACAAGATCGAGAAGGCCGGGCTGATCCGGCGCGAGCGCAACAGCGCGGATCAGCGCGTGGTCCGCCTGTATCTCACCAACGCCGGAAAAAAAGCGCTGGGGAAGGCGCCGCAGCCGTTGACCGGCATCCTGACGCACGCGCTGGCACAGTTGCCGGATGAGATGCTGTCCCGTCTCAATCAGGATCTGGCATCGCTGATCGCGCACATGGGTGAAATCAACACGCAGTGCGCGCAGAAGCCCCTGTCGGAACTCTGATCCCGGGCTATGCGCGCGCGTAGAGCCAGCCGCGCCGCGCCAGCGCCTTCTCGATCTCCACCCCGACGAACACCACCGACGACAGCGCCAGGCATACGGCCAGTTCACCCAGGCTCAACGGCTCGGTCCTGAAGACAGGATTGAGCCAGGGCACATAGAGCACGGCCATCTGCAGAACGAAGGTCAGCAGTAGCGCGCCAGCCAGCGGCGCGTTGGACAGGATGCCCTGGCTGAACAGCGATTCGCGCTCCGAGCGAATCGACAGCACATGTCCCAGTTGCGACAGCGTGAGCACGGTGAATACCATGCTCTGCCAATGTGCCGAGCCGACGTGGATCGACCACGCCTGCGTCAGCAAGGTGACGCCGCCCATCAGGAGCCCCACCCACAGGATGTGCTGCCACATGCCGCGGGCGAAGATGCTTTCCTGCGGCGGTCGCGGCGGCCGCTCCATGACCTTGCGTTCGGCATGCTCGCCGGCCAGCGCAAGCCCCGGCAGGCCATCGGTGACCAGGTTGATCCACAGGATATGGATCGGCAGCAGGGGAATCGGCAAGCCGAGAAAAGGCGCGAGAAAGATGGTCCAGATCTCGCCCGAGTTGCTCGTCATGGTGTATTTGACGAACTTGCGGATGTTGTCATAAATGCGCCGGCCTTCGCGCACCGCCAGCACGATGGTGGCAAAGTTGTCGTCCAGCAGCGTCATGTGGGCGGCCTCGCGCGCCACATCGGTACCCCCCTTGCCCATGGCGACGCCGATGTCCGCCATTTTCAGGGCCGGGGCATCGTTGACGCCGTCGCCGGTCATGGCGACGAACTCGCCCTTGTCCTGCAGTGCCTGCACGATCCTGATCTTCTGTTCCGGATTGATGCGCGCATACACCCGCACCGCTTCGACCTCGCGCTCGAATTCCGCCAGCGACAGCCGTGCCAGATCGCTGCCGGTCAGCACCCGGCCGCCGTCCTCGACGATGCCGAGCCGCTGCGCGATGGCGCGCGCGGTGGCCGGATGGTCGCCGGTGATCATCACCGGGATGATGCCCGCGGTCTTGCAGGCGGCCACCGCGTCCGCCGCTTCGGGGCGGGGCGGGTCGATCAGCCCGGCCAGCCCGATGAAGGTGAGGCCGCTTTCCAGCGCGGCGGCATCGAGCGCATCCGGAACACGCGGCAGCCGCTTCAACGCGAAAGCCAGTACGCGCAAGCCCTGCACAGCCAGTTGTTCGGCGGTGGCCAGCAACGCGTCTCGATCGATGGTCGTCGTCCCCTCTTCGCCCAACTGGTTGGCGCACAGCGCCAGCACGCGTTCCGGCGCGCCTTTCACCAGCATGAGCACGGCGTCGCCCTCGCGGTGCAGGGTGCTCATGCGCGCGCGGTCGGAATCGAAGGGGAGCTCGGCCAGGCGCGGCCAGCTCTCCTGCAACGCCGCCTGGCTGAATCCCGCCGCCTGCGCGGCGTCGAGCAGCGCAGTCTCGGTCGGGTCGCCGACCGCATGCCCGTCAGCGCCGGCCATGGCGTCGTTGCATAAGGCCATGGCGAGCCCCAGTTCGTGCCACGGCATCGCCGCATCCGTTGGCAGGCCGGGGCGGGTGGTGCCGGCGGCCTGCACGCAATCGACCTGCATGCGGTTCTGCGTGAGCGTGCCGGTCTTGTCGGAGCAGATGTAGGTGACCGAGCCGAGTGTCTCCACTGCGGGCAGCCTGCGGATCAGCGCATTCTGCCGGACCATGCGCGCCGCGCCCAGTGCGAGGGAGATGGTGACCACCGCCGGCAGCGCCTCGGGAATGGCGGCGACCGCCAGGCTGACGGCGGTGAGCAGCATCGTCAGCGGCGGTTCGCCGCGCAGCCAGCCGGTCACGAAAATGATGGCGCAGATCGCCAGCACACCCAATGCCAGATGCTGGCCAAAACGCGCCAGGCGCTTCTGCAGGGGCGTCTTGCCGGATTCGCCCGACAGCAACGCGGCGATCTTCCCCAATTCGGTCTGCATGCCGGTGGCCACGACCAGGCCACGGGCGCGGCCGGCGGTGGCGATCGTTCCCTTGTAGGCCAGATTGAGCCGGTCGCCGAGCGGCAGATCGGTTTCCCCGAGTGGCGCGAGCTGCTTGTCGACCGGCTGCGACTCGCCGGTGAGCGCGGACTCGTCGACCTTGAACGAGGCCAAGCGGGTCAGGCGCAGGTCGGCGGGCAGGATGTTGCCGGCTTCCACCTCCACCAGGTCGCCCGGCACCAGATCCGCCGCATCGACGAGTACGGTCTGCCCGCCGCGGATCACGCGAGCCTGCGGGCTGGCCATTTTCTTCAAGGCCGTCATCGCGCGCTCGGCACGGTATTCCTGGACGAAGCCGATGATGCCGTTGAGGAACACGATGACCACGATGGCGATGGCATCCTGTGGCTCGCCGATGACGCCGGCGATGACGGCGGCGGCGATCAGCACCAGGATCATGAAATCGGTGAACTGCGACGCCAGCATGGCGAGTGGGCGGCGCTGCCCGGCTTCGTGCAGGACGTTGGGCCCCTGTAGCGCCAGCCGCGCCGCGGCGGCTTCGGCCGTCAGCCCCGTGTCCGCCCCGCTGTCGAGCTGCCTGGCGACGGCTTCGCTGTCGAGACAGTGCCAGGACACAGGAGGCCGCCCGGAATCAGTCGCCATACCGGTGGCGGAACAGGCTGGCCAGCAGACCGTCGGCCCGCGTCAGGCCGGTCGCGGCGAGGCGGGCGCGCAACGAAATCCAGGGGGGTAAGGGATTCTGCATGAGGTGCATGAGGCGGCTGCCAATCAGATTCACGCCAGAACGCGGCTCCTGTTTGTCTGTGTGCGTCGGGTCTGGCCGATTCGCGGGGACGGCCTGCGCTGACGCGCGTTCCCGCCCGTATGGCATGACGAACGGGCAGCCATGGCCACAGGGTATCATGATGCCTGCGCACCATCATGCGATAGCCGGGGCCGCACCCGTGCCCGCCGCACGCATCCCGGGCACGCACCCGGATGCCCTGTTCTTCCCGCCGAATCCTTCTGCCAGGGAGTTGCCATGACCCAGACACGAACCCTGCTTGCCGCCACCGATTTTTCGGCGCCGGCCCGTCATGCGCTGGAACGCGCCGCGCTGCTTGCCCAGGTGCATCCCGATACCCGCCTGACCCTTGTCCATGTCGTTAGCGGCTCGGCGCTCGATACCCTGCGCCGCATGCTCCCGGGCGATGCCGTCACGCTGGAAGCCCGCCTGCTCGAACAGGCGGACAAAACGCTGAACGAGCTGGCGTCGGGTCTGGCGACGCGCCCCGGCGGCACGATCGATACCGCGCTGGTACAGGGCGCCACGCTCACGGTACTGGCCGACCTCGTCGAAACACGCCAGATCGATCTGCTGGTGATGGGCGCGCGGGGAACGCATTTCATGGTCGAACTGCTGCTCGGATCCACGACCGAGCGGGTATTGAGCAAAACCCGCCGGCCATTGCTTGCGGTCAAGCAGCGTCCGCAGTCGCCCTATCGGCGCATCCTCGCACCGGTCGATTTTTCCGCTCATTGCGCAGCCGCGATCAATACCGCGCATGCCTGGCTGCCCGACGCCGACATTGTGCTGCTGCATGCATTCGAGGTGGAACTGGAAAGTACCTTCCAGTTCGCCGGCATGGATGACGGGCAGATCCATGAATACCGGATCCAGGCTCGCCATGCGGCGCAGGCGTCGATGGAGGCCTTTATCGATACGCTGCACGTGCCGGCCTCGCAGTTGACGCGCCAGTTCGTGCATGGCACCGCCACGCTGCGCATTCTGGAACACGAGCAGACGATGGATGCCGACCTGATCGTGATGGGCAAGCATGGCCAGTCCATGATGGAAGAACTGCTGCTCGGTAGCGTCACCCGGCACGTCCTGACGCATTCCGCCAGCGACGTGCTGATTACAGGCCATACCGGCTAGGCCACCCCACACGACGCCCCGTTTCGCCTAGGACCTCGCTTGCGACACGTCCTGCAGCAGACGCAGCGGCGGTGCGCTGCCATCCTTGTTCTGTCCGGCATACACGGTGAGATGCGGGAAGGGAATCTCGATCCCCGCGGCGTCGAACGCTTTTTTCAGGCGGTACAGAAATTCGCGCCGCACGCCCCACTGCTCCAGCGCCCTCACCTTGAAACGGCAGAGAATCACCAGGGCCGACTCGCCCAACTGATCGACACCGGCCATTTCAAGATCGCCGACGATCCTGTCGGCCCAGTCCGGATCGGTCCGCAATGCAGCCGCCACCGCATGCATCAGCGCATAGACCTCGTCGATCGCCTCGCGGTAGGCCACGCGGACATTGATCACCGCATAGGCAAACCCACGGCTGCGGTTGGTCACGGTATCGATGCTGCCATTGGGCACGTAATGCACGCTGCCTTCGTAATCGCGCAGGCGGATGTAGCGCAGGGTCATCTCCTCGACCAGGCCGCCCTTGCCGGCCACTTCCACCACGTCGCCCTGGCGTATCTGGTTTTCCAGCAACAGGAACAGCCCGGTGAAGTAATCCTTGACCAGGCTTTGCGCACCGAAGCCGATGGCGATGCCGAGCACCCCGGCGGTCGCCAGGATAGGGGCGATCGAGATGCCGATTTCACTGAGGACCAGCATCGCGGCAACCAGCGTGACGACCACCACGATCACGTAGCGGGCCACCCGTGCCAGCGTGTTAAGCCGCTTGATCTGCTCGGCATCGTCGGCCTCCTGCTCCATGTGCCGCCGCAGACGGCCTATCGCCTTGTGCGATACGCGCAACACCAGCCAGGCCAGCCCCAGAATGAGGAGCACATGCAGGGCGGTCACGATCAGGGCGCGCCATTCCCCGAGATAGTCCGCTGCCGTGTTCAGATAATCCATGGGCATGACATTCAGTCCTTTCGTACTGCACGGGCCAGCGGGCGGAATTGCAGATGATGGAAAAGTTGCAGGTAGCGGCTGGCTTCACCGCGTTCGAGGTTGCTGACAAATTTCCAGAACCCGTAGATGCGCGACAGCGTCATCATGCGTTCGGCATATAGCTGCCAGGTGTAGCGGGCGGCCACGCGCGCCAGCGATCCCTCGGAGATACGCTGCCAGCGTGACGGATCGGCCGCGCATTGCTGCAGGAAATCGACGATGGCTTCCGCCGCGGCGGCGCCGTCGTTGGGGTCGATATGGAAGCCGGACACGCCATGCCGGATGATTTCGAGCGGGCCGCCGTAGCGCGTGGCGAACACCGGCAGGCCGGAAGCCATCGCCTCGATCAGGGTGAGCCCGAAGGCCTCGAACAACGCGGGCTGCACGAACACGCCGCGCCGATCGGCGACATGGCGGTAGAGTTCGCCCGCCAGATTCTTGTCGAGGCGGGTGCCCAGCCAGCGCATCTTGCCGTCCAGACGGTACTGGTCCATCAGCGCATGCATGCGTGCGATTTCGGCTTTTTCCTCTTCATCCGCCGAGTCGGCCGCATCGATATGGCCGCCGACCACCAGCAGGTTGGCCGTCCCGGACAAACGCTCACACGCACCGAACCACTCGGTCAGCCCGGTCAGATTCTTGATGCGATCGAGCCGTGCCATGGTGAAGACCATGGGTTTGCCGGGGTCGTCGAACCGTCCGCGATACGGCACCCCGGGGTCCGGCGCATCAAGCAGGCGCTCGATCCCGGGCATCAGCGAATGCAGGCGGCGGGCCGTGTCGGTATAGGGGAAATAGGTGCCGGCGTCGGCGCCCGGCGACACGATGTTGAACTTGGGATCGAACAGGTCGATG
>ERZ781398.2902-NODE-2902-length-13905-cov-4.278412_pt1 | contig 13905 bp, 10 predicted proteins | sample MGYA00433077_ERZ781398 | MGnify/ENA primary metagenome ERZ781398 (study PRJEB29847, sample SAMN06458254) | wastewater metagenome | isolation source: Wastewater bioreactor | place: South Africa: Cape Town | study: EMG produced TPA metagenomics assembly of the... | reverse complement strand
AATCAAAACAGAAAGAGAGAAGAAACCGAAACCTGTAAAAAACCAAGTACGATTTTTTCTGTGTGTTGATTGACGTTACAATATTTTTATTGCTCAAACATAAAAAAAAATTGACATTTTGATGCTGACTTCGGTAATATGTTTCCCCAGAGGTGAATTGTCTAAGTAAAACGTATATTCGAACGACATCTCGAATTGTTGCAGATTTGTTTCTGCTAAATCAACAAACGCAACTAAGCAACACACTTTCAGACAGAAAGAAATTTCCAACAAATTACTTTGACGTGTTTTGATTGTCACTCCTTGTTCTGTTCTCTCGCAAGACAAACAAGAAAATATTTGATTCAAGGATGGCCACGGCTAATGACGATTCGTCCGATCATAGAAAACTCGCGTTTTTGATTGGCAATGGGAATTATCATCGACAAGAAAATAAACTCTCTGATGCGAGTAACACTATCAAACAATTAGAAAATGTCTTGAAACGAATCAATTTTAATGTGACAACTGTTCTCAATTCGAGCAAAGCAAAATTGAATACAAGTGTCAATGATTTCGTCAAACAAATTCAACCGAATGATCTCATTTTGATCTATTACTATGGTCATGGATATCAAGTGAAAGGAAAGAATTATATCATACCGACTGAAGATGATATCATTGGAAATCAACGAGATATTGAAAAGTATGGACTTGATGTGGAAACAACATTCTCGCGTATATCAGCACAGAACTCTTCCTATGTCAGTCTATGGATTTTGGATTGTGGTCGATCCTATTTATTACCAAATGAAAAGAAATCATCTGGTAAGTTGGTTTGAATTGTAAATCAAAATAGTTGTGCTTGTTTTTAGCCAATGTTGGTGGAAATGGTTTGTGTAAAATGGAAGCACCGAATGACGTATTCATTCAGTTTGCTGGAGCAGCTGATCAACAGGTGAACAGCGATTTATTTACCAAACATTTCCTAGAAAATATCGGTCAGGAGAATGCCGAATTGGATGATATTTTTCGAACGATACAAAATGAGACATATCGAGAAACGCATCAGCAACAGAAACCGTATTCTTCTAATAGTTTGAATCAAAAAGTGTTTCTTCGTGGTAAGTTTGTAATTTTACAAGTGTTTTCAGGTTGGATTGAAATGTTTTGATTCTGCTATAGAAGGTAAATTGACAACAGAAAAGTTTTTCACTGCAGAAAAACTGACCGAAGATGAAAAAACTCATTTTGAAGCCTGTAAAAAGTATTATCAGGTCACAGAAAAACCTCTCATATCAATAGCCAATGAAGTGATGGATGATACTGTAGAAATAAGTTCAGTATCGCTCAAAATTTGTGTTGATCAAGATTGCAAAAGCTTTAATTTGAAGGAATTTCTCCAGAAATTAAGTGAAAAACTGAATATCAATATGAAAGATATAATTATGACAAAAATACAAGAAGGTTCAGCTGTTTTAGAAGCACAACTATCGGAAAAATTCTTAGGAAATGATGCGAAAATAGTTCTAAAAGCATTGGTTGGAACATTAACTGATGAAGTACAAAAGGACTTCGGTATAATGAAGATGTTCTTTATGTTTCTCGGTCCTATAAAATCTTTATTCAATATGCAAAAACGTCGTGCAGAAATCCAATTGAATCCAGCATTTAATCGTATCTACGCTCGTGGACATGATTTTTGGCAAGGACCGAACAATGATGGAAAAGATCGTGGAGGTAAACCGTATTTTTGCGCAGTTGGATGGCAACGATGGTCTTTCTATGTCACTGATGAGTTTGATAAGAAATTTAACGGCTGGTGTATTGGCTATCATGGAACGAAATTCGAGCACGGCCTATCAATATTATTAAATGGTTTAAAGCCAGCTAAAGTCGCTGCCCACGGTAAAGGTGTATATCTCACTCCTTCTATTAACTACGCTGCTCATCCAAGATATTCTGAAATTAAAAAACTGACGAAAAAAGAAAGAGAACATTTCTTTGCGCTAGGCGAATACGTTCAATTTGTGTTGGAATGTCGCATTCATCCAAATAATATCACGAAAATTGCTCGAGAAACATTGGCTGTTGATAAGAAAACTATCGATGAAAATATTCCGAATGATAAAACGGAATGGCTTGTTGATATACAACACAATGAAATGATTAATTTTAACGATCCGAATTCGATAATTGTTTGTACGGGAATGTTAACGCGTCTCACTGATAAACATCCGTGTTTCTTGCCTGAATCAGAATGGTGGTTTTACTCTTTACTTTCAGACAAAGATCAAGCTAAAGCATTGAAATTTGATTTTAAATCTCTTTGGACAATGAAACAAAATGGTGCCACATGTAGCATACTATATAGTGACCAATTGAAGAAATAATTATTCTTTTTTGAAATGATTAATTTTACTAAAAAAATGTTTTATGTGTGAAAAGTTTAGAATAATAATTAATTCTCTTCTGGCAAAAGTAAAGGTTTGTCTAAGATTTGTGCAACTGCATTGACGGCCATACGACCAAGGATGTTCAAAAGCACCAATTGTAAAATCTTTAACAACACTCATTATTGTTTTGCTAATGAATTCTTTCGTTGACATTTGCCCATTTTTGTATTGATAAGAACGGAAGATAAGTTTAATAAATTCAATAACCACGACAGCGTGTGTATTTCCTATTCCTTTGGCAAATCTTTTGATTTTGGTTGAATACTGTGGAAAACTGACATTTATTTTCTTTTTATTATGCTAACGGTCAAACATTTTATCTTTTTTACTTGTTATTTGAATAAACTCTGTAAACTATTTATCATTAAAATATAATAAATTATTCAAGAACAAATAAAAAATAAACTGAACTCCGAAACTGTCAATTATATCGACCAACTATAAGAAAAACATTTCTATCGTTTGTTAATTGGCATTTTTTGTTCAATTCTTTCGATGTACGGTCTACTGTATTTTCTTGTGATTCTTTCGAGTGTTCGTGGAGCACATTTTCGTGGAGGTTCGATTACTTGGTCTGCTGTACAGCCAACTTCACCTAACAGTACTAATATCACCGTTGAAATTAAACAGATATACTCATGGTCCTACACTCGTTATCCTTGTGGTACGACTATAGGCGACTCGCGTTATGTCGTATGTATTTCAATAAATTGTAGCAATTATGACAATACCTCAGTCAATACGCAAACACCATGCTATAGTTCCGATACTAATTTCGATGTATCAACAGGTCACAAGAGTACAATCATTTATTTAAATGCCGGCTCTCGATTTGTGATTGCCTTTCAAAGTGCTGCTTGGTTTACTCTTGTTTCAAGTTCGTCGTCATCATGGAGTATAACAACATTGATAGACCTTCGAATACGTAACGATACTGGACGAATCAATTCATCTCCTACTGCAATCATGAGCGGAATTATTACTGTTCCTCGAGCGATTCAATCCACACTTCGTGTACCAATGGAAGATGATGATTTAGATTTCGTTCAATGCCGATGGGCAAATTCAACAGCTTTGATAGAATCTACTATTGTTAATGAATGTGCTGGTGTTTGTCAAAATCTACCTGGATCACAACTTTATTCATCATTGAGTGGTGATAATAATTGTACCATTGTTTTTACCGGTGCTCAACCAGGTTACTATGTTGTTGCTTTACAAATCGAAGATTTCATGCCATCAGCTTTGACTGATCCACCGTTAAGTTCTGTGCCATTGCAATTTCTCATCTTAGTACTCAATATATCGTGTTATTCACCGACAATCATCGGTCAATTGCCGAACGGAGCCACGATCGGTGTTGAAATGAATACAAAATTTACAATGACTCTTTTGGCAAGACTCGGCTGCAATAATTCGTATATCGATTACTTTTTTACAACTGTTTATCCATCAGGTGTGATGAACACAACGGCAGTGACACAGATTGATTCAATGCTCTATTCGATTGACTTCACTTGGACGCCAACATCGGCTCTCATCGGTTCGAAACAAGTCTATTGTACGATGGCGGTTGATAGTAATCGATTACAATCAGCACAATACTGTTTAAATTTTATGGTTTATGGCAATTTGACAACACCAACAACAACGACAACAACAACTTCGGCAACTATTCGAACTACAACTCAAGCGACTTATGATTTTTCTGTTGTTCTTGGATTAGCATTGAGTCTCGCTTTATTATTCGTTTTAAGTTCTGTACTTCTATGCGGCTGTTACTATTGGTATCCAGGTTTATTCCGGTATTCGCAGAAACCTCCAGTTGTTCATCAAACTCGATCTATTCCCACCACGAGTGAGGCAATCGAAATCAATAATTATCCTCCTCGAAAAATGTTTAAACCAACATATTCTACACAGACTTCAAGAAATTTAATGAATTCATCAGTCAGTAACAGTAATTCTTTCGGAGATTATCGAAAACAATATATAAATCCAAGTGATACACCTAAATCAACAGCATTATCTATACTTAACGACATACTCGAACGTCCATTTTCTCGAATGACTATTCCTGTACAAACCGCAAGACCAATAAATCCTATCAATATAATCATAAAATGAATTCGCCGAAAAAAGACTATCATGACGAATAAAACCAAATTATCTTCCTTTCTTTTTATTGTTATTGCTTTATGTACTCAAATGAGATTATCAAAAAACATGACTTTTTAAAAAATCACGGAAGAAACCCACTCAGTTTTAGTTCTATAAATGGTCTTGGAATTTCGTATCACCTAAAACACAAAAAAAAACTTTTCGAAATGCAAAATATCTTCTATTTGGTTGTTTTATTCTCAATTGGAATAAATGCAAATCCATTATTACGGGTCTATGAAAATCCATTGAACAACAAACAGGTGGATTTATTTTTCGTAGTTGATGAAGCAAATGCCAATATGAATCAACTTGAATTAGGTCAAATCAAACTCGCTATTATTGATGCAGCCACTGAGCTTCAACCATCTGGATCAAGTCCATATTTCGGTGTGTATTTCTACGGTGCCAAGACTTCAGTTGAAGCTGTTGTTCCATTTCCAACAACTTCTGCTGCAACAATGAAATCGAAATTAGATCTCAAACAATACAGTGTAGGTCAATCAAGTCCATCTACACTCAGTTCAGCACTACAATTGGTTAGAAGTGCATGTGGATCAACATCTGCTCGATCGAATGTTCCTCGAGTAGCCGTCATTTTCACTGCCAATCCATATGTCTTAGCTGAAAGCTATGTTCGAGAATTAGAAAGTTCGTATGGCATGACTGTCATTGCTGTTGGTATTGGTCCTTTGGCTTTGGTGAGTTCTCTCCAAAAGATCTCATCACATCCCTCTGCTACGTATGTGATGTCATTCAACGCTTATTCGGATGTTGTTAGCTCAGCTCGATATATAAGTGGAGTTGTTTCCAATGTACCACCTGCTCTTACCAGAGGATCGACATTATCAATTTCTAGTACAACAAATGGTGTACTCTATTCAGTTCAACTCAATACTGCTGGCCACATCAACAATAACGAAACATTAGTTACATATACAACAAACTGTCATTTTTGTACAGTTTATATATCATTAGGTTACCCAAATCCTAGCAGTGCAAATGCAAATCAAAATAGCGATCGAAAATATATCTATACAGCGAGTCGTACTTATTATGACACTTATTATTTCCGTATACCCAAAAGTACCAATCGACTTTTCCTGAGTTTTGTTGCTAATGGTGCATCATCGATCACTGGTGTCTTCGACACACTTGCTATCCCACAAATCCTGCAATGAACTTCGTAAAACATTTTTTTTTGCTTTAAAAAAGTAGTTTGACATAGTGAACACATTTATTCGAAATAAAACTTCTTCGCTTACTAGTAAAATAATCTCGTAAACAAGAAAATGACTTCAAATCCATGAAAATATTAACTAATTTTATTGTTTTAAAAATAAATCTTTTCTCATTACAATATTTTTTTTTCAATTAGACAGTTATAATACCACCAGTAACACCAATTGTTTCACCAGAAATATACGACGAATCTTTATTCGAAGCGAGAAATACATAAGCAGGAGCTAATTCACGTGGTTGTCCAGCACGTTTCATCGGCGACTACGAAAGAACAACTTTAAAATTCAATTATGAAATTAAAAATCATTTATACCGATGCTCCATGAACTGAAGATACATCTGATTTGTAGCCTTGCACGACTAATGGGGTCCAAATCGGCCCAGGAGCAACACAATTTATTCGAATGCCTTTTGTTGCTAAATATTTTGCTAGACCTTTAGTAAATGCAACATTAGCTGCTTTGGTTACAGCATAATCGATAATATCTGAATTTGGATGATAACTTTCAAAACAAAAGAAGAAGAATTAAATAAAAATAAGTTTAAATGTCATACGCTTGTTGTGAAGCACTGTTGATGATTGAAGAACCAGGAGACATATACGGAAGAGCAAGACGAACGAGATCAAAATTCGAAATCACATTCGTTTTGAATGCGTAAAGTACACGATCATGATCTAAACCTTCAATTGATCGTTCCTACGAATTAAATCTCAAGTTCGTTTTTTTTTCTTCTTGAATCAAACATACTAAACTAGGTCCGAGATAAGCGGCATTATTGACTAAAATATCGATTCGTTTGAATTTGTTCACTGTTTCATCGACGATCTTTTTACATTGTTCTTCTTCACTAATATCTCCCGGCTAAAAACGAAATGAACTTATATCAATCGAATCGAATAACAAATACGTACAATCAAAAGACATTCGTGTCCTTCAGCTTGAATAATCCGTTGAATTTCTTCGGCATCTTCAGTTTCATTTAAATACGAGATGACAACCGATGCACCTTCACGAGCAAATGCCAGAGCAACAGCTCGACCAATTCCCGAATCACCGCCAGTGATAATCGCGATTTTGCCTTGAAGTTTACCGGTACCTTTGTACGATGTATAACCGAAGTCAGGTTTCGGAATCATTTGACTCTCGAGACCAGGATTCGATTGAGATTGAACTGGAAATGGTGGCAATGGTCCAGCCTGAACGAAAGTTTTTAAAAAAATGAACAAAACAAACAAAAATGATCGTACGAATCGAGGATCGCCATGAATATCTTCTGCTGTAGAAATAACCGATGTGAAAACGAACAACACAATTTGAATAAATCGAATCATTTTATTTCGAATAAGAATGAACTCGAATAATAAAGTCGAACAGTTTATATGTGCGTACATACGGCGGACTTTTGTATGACTCATAGTTCGATTTAAAACACGTCGACAAGAGAACAGAAAAGAAAAACATTTTGCAAAATGACATCAAGTATTCGCACGTTACTGAAGAAATTATTCGGGCCATCTGAATATCGTGTGCTGGTTTTAGGTCTCGATGCAGCTGGCAAAACATCGATACTTTATCGATTGAAACTCGGTGAAACTGTCACAACAATTGCAACGATTGGCTTCAATGTTGAAACGATTTCTTATGGAAAATCTTCGATCACACTTTGGGACATCGGTGGATGTGATAAGATTCGTCCGTTATTTCGACATTATTTTCCTGATACTCGAGGTTTCATTTGGGTTGTTGATGCGAGAGATTCTCAACGATTAGATGAATCATGTGATGAACTTTGGAAATTATTATCTGCTGAAGAATTAAATCAACTACCGTGTTTAATCTATTTGAATAAAACGGATCTAGAAAATACTCTCAATTCAACTGAGATTATCAACAGAATGAATTTGAATCACATTCGAAATCGACAATGGCTCCTTCAACCGTGTTCAGTGAAAACAGGTGAAGGAGTTTATGAAGGTTTTGATTGGTTATGTCAAGCTATGAAGTCTCCGCATATTGAAACGAGAGTATCGATTGAATTCACTGATACATCGAATGATGATCAAACATCGCAATGGTTGTTACGAGTTGATGAAGATTCGAATGAAGAATTTATTGATAAATTCGAGAAACATCAAATTCCGATTGAAACATTCGATCATCGTTGTTTATTGAGAATAATTTGGTGTTATTTGAAAACAACCGATCGAAAACAAACAATTAAATCTGTTTTCGAACATTTAAAATTCTATCAACAAGAAATCAATGAAACTTTAGTCTATTTTTGGATTCAAATCGTTCATTATGCTTGCGAAGCAACAAAAAATCCAACAAATGATTTCACTGGTTTTATTCTTATGAATCCACAGCTATTAAACGAAACTGATTTGCCATTAACTTATTACACAAACGACATTCTCTTCAGCAAACAAGCACAAGCAAATGTCAGTCTACCTGATCGAAAACCATTACCCAGCATCATCCCACCTGCAGCACCTGCACCATCTAAACCTGATTCTCAATCCGTTGATGATTTAGATGATGAAGAATTTTTGAAACAATTCGAATCGTGTACACTGACTAGTTGGTCACATAAGACACATGTTCGCATGGCTTGGCTTTATTTGACACGTGAAGGTCGTCGAGCAGGTGTGAATAAAATATTCGATGGAATTAAGAATTTTATTGAGAAAAGTTCAATTGCACGAAAAACAACATTTCATTTTACGATGACTTATTTTTGGATTCAAATGATCGATTTAGCAATTGCACAAAGTCCGAAACAGATCGATTTCGAAGAATTTCTTCGTTTAAGTCCTCAATTATTAAACGGAGGATTGTTTCTTGAATATTACAAAAAAGAAACAATGTTGAATAATCCTCTGGCAAGACAAGAAATGGTTTTGCCTGATATTAAACCTTTGCCTACTTTTATCAATAGTTCAAATAAAAAATAAATTAGAAAAAAGAGAGAAAGATAGCGATTTCGATTGAGTGGGTGCTTCGGTAGGAATTGAACCTACAACGTTTTTGGCCTAAACAAAACAATCTACCATTGATTCACAAAGCGAAGTAATCGAAAATTTGTCGCTTTCTCCAACACCTCTATCTCCCTAATCTTCATTATGTACCATACTGACATTGATGTTGTGCAATACCATTTCAACAGAATAGAAAAGGTCGAAAAATCTTCTTTTTTTATTGAAATCAAACTTTTTTATTATTATTATTATAAAACTTCTACTGAACTTGTCCATGGAGGATTTCCATAGTTTTCAAATGCTATATCACCTCGATACAATTGATAAGTAACCATATAACTACCTGGTTGAGCACAATTGACCTTAAATTGATACTCATTTTTCTTGACATCACCGTGTTGCATTTCGGTATTCCAATCGAATGTATATTCGACATTACAAGCAAATGTTAATTTCAATTGTAAATTATTCAAAACATTCCAACCTTCATTTCGAATTGAAAAACTCGCCGATATTTGATCACCATTTTTCACTGTCAACGGTAGACTATCATCGAAATAAGTCACAAGATCATCATTAGCAGTCGGATCTTGACTCAAATGAATTCGAGTTAACAGCGCAAATGTATACGGATCGACAAAGACCATATTCGGTTGTGCTTGTTGAACTCCATTGGCAAGATTTGCATAGTTCGTTGCATTACGAAGAACACCTCGAAAGACAACAAATCGAACATCATTCGGTCTGTAAAACGAAATGACTTGTTTAACTTCATCGCCATCCGATAGATCGGTTTCACTAAAACTCGGCACTCGTGTACCAGCTATCAACGCTGTTTCATTGAGTGCCGTATATCCACGTTGACGTGTAAAGCCCATGGGACTGAATTTCGTGTACATCAAATCGGATTGACTTGTCAATGCGCCTGCTTCACCATTGATGACGAAGCCGGTGTGTTTGATATTGAATTTATTGAAATAGAAACGATTTCGTTTTATCCAGAGATCATCAGCTCGAGGCAGACCAGAGAATTGTCTTGGCTCGAACAGTTGAGTTGGATTTAGATAACCAGCACCTGAATCTCCACTAACGAAAAAATCATTAGCTGTACGTGTGACGTACAAATACGGGTGAAGCAACGGAAATCGATCGTAAAGACTTGGATTGACAGCCCAAGCGACGGGCACTGAGCCCCGTTTTGGATCGTCCCAAAGATTTTTGAATAAATTAGCGAACCAAGCCGCTGAATCATAATCACCAGCGTAGAATAACGCGTAGGTTTTTTGCGAGACAACATTTTGTTCGTTGAGAAATCCTTTCTGAATTAACTCTTCACGAGATGGTAGCGGATTTTGAATGAAACGATGATGACCTTGAACCGATGCATAATGACTAAAGAACGCGGCATTCGTAAATGGATCGACACAGCAAGCATCAGCATCGATGACAATGTTAAATGCGGTCATAACATGTGTCATACGCCATTCCGATGGGACACCACCGTGCTTCTCATCGACGTATTTGAATAGCCAAGGAACGAAACCACTAACTGTACTGAATTTCGTTCCGTTAAGTTGTTGATAGACTTTCAGTAAGATTGTCGTAAGAGCATGGAAATCCGTGCCAATATGTTGTTGTGGATCGTCGTTTGGCGCTTCGTCATCCCAAGGCGAAAGATCGAAAACAAAGCCACGATGTTTTATAATCCAATCGTGATTGATAGCAAGATTTTCTCGTAAAGCTCCGGGCGCATTGGGTGATTGTGCCCACCATTTATCAACATAATATCCGAGATAAGTAGCATCAGCTAATTTACTATCGATGAAATACTGTGCTGCCCAAAGATAAGCATCAGCTTTTGCACTACCAGTGACATTACCAGTGAACATGTTTACGTAGGAAATATTCACTTGCAATTGAGGACCTTCGGTAACAAGTTGAGAATAGAGAGAATTAGGAACTGGCCGATAGCAAATCGGAATTAGATTGAAAACGCCTGCAGCTGTCGATGCAAGATTCGATGTTGCAGGAACCTTAGGATCGTAGAGAACGATACCTTTGACTACATCGGATAGCGCTCGAACAAGATCAACAATCGATTCAACTGTTGTATAATTCGCATTGGCTGGCCAATAGATACTATTCATGAATCCTTGCCAACGAACATCCGAATCCGTATAGATCGTATACAATCGAGGTGAATCTCGATTAGCAAGACCGCCTAATGCGCCTAGCAAATGAGCGTATTCATAGACGTCATCTAACGAAAGTTTCGTCGAAGGACGTAGATCATACACAAGAATATCCGTTGCCAACACCGTTGGTATCCAAAGCAAAACACAAACAAACAATTTCATCTCCTAAACATTCAGTTTTTCATTGAGAATATCTCACACAGATGAATTTTTGCTCTACATACTTCGGAGTTTTTAGTTTCGAAGATATGAAAAAAAAAATGATATCTAGTTTAGTTAACCTTTCACGCATATATTTATGTTTCTTATCTCGATGTAGTTTTTTTTGAATTCTTTTCTTTGTGCTAATGGCACGGTCGCCATTTTATTTTTATTTTTCTTTCTCTTCCTCTAAGATCAGATTGGTTCTCTTTGCATTGACGTCAAATAACTAAAAAAAGAAAAGAAAAGAAAAGAACACTAAACATTTTTATTTTGTCAAAATGTATGTCACACCTATGAATCCGAACACGATCGTCATTCAGCCCGTACCATGTAAACGAATTTTGCTTGAATTTTTTCTTAATTTCGAAATTAAATTAAACTTTAGCGGGCTGTTGTAAATTCGAATTCGATTCGACGTATCCAATTCACTTGAATGGTATCATTCGACAAGACGAATTCCAACAATCGATTACTAATATCAACTCATCGATCTCATCTCGCAAAGCTCTTTTTTTCTGCATCATTCTTTCGATCGTTTTATTCATCGTAGGAATGGCACTATTCATTGCCGGACCGATCAGTGCTGTCAGTTCGAAATCATACGGATTTCCGGTTCTCGTTGGCGTTGGTTTCGGATTATTTTTTCTCGGAATGATAGTCTTGATGTGTGGACTGATTTGTATTCAAGTACAGCGTGGTAACAAAATGCGTCAAGCAATTGCTGCCGAATCGGCGAAATATTCGACACGATCGCCGAAGCCGTGCAGTTGGCGATTAGATTCGACGACCGTTTGGGCTGGGGGATATCAACGACGTCGAACTGTCATCAATCGAGTAGAAAAAAGTTTTTGCTTATTAAAATTGAAGTTGTTGTTTTTCTTTCTCTTTCGTAGATTTTAATTGAAATCGGAGGTCCTGCAGATGGAGGCTTTGGAGTAGGATTCAATAATCCGACTTTTGTTGCGTCACAGCCACCACCTTATTCTGCTTTCGAAAATCTCGGCTTTTGTTCTCGATGTGGAATCGCGCGAGTCAATCGTACTGACAAATTTTGTCCATCATGCGGTCAAATGTTCAATGTCTAACTTTTTTCTCTCTCATTGTCTTTGAATCGCATGACTGAACACGATCAACCGTTGGCTCGCCTATATTTTTTTTTGAATTCTGATTTCATATACAAATAAAAACATGTCTCATACAATCGAAATTCCCGTAATTGACCGTAGGTTGATGTGTTAAGATGAATGTTTGGGTTCGAAATTCGATCGAACATATCCAAATGAACTCAATGAAAACAACCTATCGAGTAAATCAAATGTGATTTTTTTTGTTCTTCATTCGAAAACTGTTTATTTTTCGAATACATCAGGTTTAATTTTATTAACACCAAAAAAAACTCGCTTTTTAATTATCCGTACGTTCCAATAATAAATCGATTTTTGTTTGAATACTATCGAATTCGAAATCATCCGGCGACAAACATTGTTCGTAGATTTCGAGCGTTCGTCGGTAATATACTAGTGCTTCTTTCGGTTGATTCATCTTTTCATAACACTCACCAATCATCGATAGACTCTCGCCGAGTTTCTGTTGATCCGGCGAACAATATTGTTCATAAATCAAATAGATTCTCAGCGCATAAGTCAATGCTAATTGATGATTCTGTTGAGCATGAGAAACTGTAACCAAAGATTTCAATGTATCCGTTATTAACGAATCATTTGCGTTGAGATTAATAACACGAACAGCTAGACTTCGTTGGTAATATTCCATAGCGAGATCATCATCGGATTTCGTATGACAAATAAAACCAATCCATTGCAAATATCGACCGATTTCGAAATGATCTCGAGGATATTGTTCTTCGTAGATATTCAATGCACGTTTATAACAATCGAATGATTCATCATATTGTCCTAAACTACTCAAACTACTGCCAATGAGACTGTAGATAACTGCAATATCGTTATAGAGTGTTGGCAAATGTTCTTCGTAGATCGCTAGAGCACATCGATGAGCATCGATGGCTTCTTTAAATCTCCGTTCGCCTCGTTTAATATTGCCCAAATGATTGTAACTATCAGCGAGATTGACATAATTCGATGGATGATTTGCCTGTCGAATTAGTAGAGCTCGTTGTTGAAAGTCGGTCGCTTCAGCATATTGTCCGTATTTATACAAAGCATTGCTTATATTACTCAATGTCGTTGCGATATCAGCTGTTCGCTTCGGTGTATGATTTTCAAATAGATTCAATGACTTTTTATAATAATCAACAGCTTCTTGATATTTTTCTTGAGCAACAAAAATGATTCCAATGTGATTGTAGATAATCGCGATTTCAGCGTGATTTGTCGGACAAAATTCTTCTCGAAGCAAAAGAGCTTGTTGTTGATAGGCTAATGCTTCATCGTATCGATTTGCTTTATGCAATGCATTCGCAATATTGCTCAATGTCGTTGCACGATCAGCATGCCGTTGTGACGCATGTTGATCGTAGATTTTCAATGCTTGTTCGTAGTAGTCAATTGCTTCTTGACATTTCTTCTCGCTGATACGAATATTGCCGAGATGATTCAATCCAACGGCAAGATCCGTGTACATCGTCGGCGTATGTTCACGTCGAATTGACAATGCTCGTTGTTGAATATCGAAAGCTTGATCATATTTTTTACATTTATATAAAACA
>ERZ781398.2898-NODE-2898-length-13921-cov-4.335497_pt1 | contig 13921 bp, 11 predicted proteins | sample MGYA00433077_ERZ781398 | MGnify/ENA primary metagenome ERZ781398 (study PRJEB29847, sample SAMN06458254) | wastewater metagenome | isolation source: Wastewater bioreactor | place: South Africa: Cape Town | study: EMG produced TPA metagenomics assembly of the... | reverse complement strand
ATTGTTCATCGCGAAGATCGCTTATATGTTTATCAATGGTGGCTAATGATGAAGATATATTCGAAGAATTGATTTCAATATAAACTGTAGATAGTTGATATTCATAAGTGATATGCATATGTTTTCGCCAACGACATTCGCACTTCTCACATAAACGTGCATTTTGATTCATTGCACTGCAATATCGTAAGCCCGAATGGCCAATACATTCACGTTCAACATCACGTAAATAACAATGCGGATGGCAATGAGTGTTGTAATCGACTGTTTTTTCATCATCCACAGTAATAATTTGAGTACATTTTTACTTGTACATACTGTTCGTGGATAATCGAACGTGATTATCTTGCCGAGTTTTTGTGGCAATTTTTTCGGCTCTAATAGAACTAAATCGTTAAGATCGTTTTGTTTAAACTTTTCGGCAAGTTGAATATTTTGTTGAATTAATCGTGCAACTTCACCAATCGGTCGAGTTAATTCGCGAATCAATTGTTGAGCTCCTCTTGACTAAATTTCATTCCATTTTTGTACGATGCTAAAAAACAAAATGCTTCATTATCGAATATAAAACTATTTGTCGAATTGAATGGAACATCAATCAGCCATGTTGTTTTTAAATCACCGAGAACATTTCGAATTAGTGTAGCAGAAGAACCAGGTCGATAGAAAGTCGATCTGCCATTCGTAAAAATAAACATTAGATTATCTTTAGCATTGACATGTAAATGCGTTCAATATTAAGTTTGAATAAAATACAAATTCCATTGAGATATTTATACTGACTGATATAACTGAGAATATGATCACAATTTTCTTTATCCTGATCAATACTTCGAACATCACCAATACCTGGTGCATCAATAAAACGTCACTTACAATTACCAATCATAAAGATAAAAATTCGTTACAATTCTCATTTTTATCAAATATACCCATTATAATTTTCTTATCTTCGAATGTCGTAAATATTAATCGCTTCGTGCAGTGTTTCGTATTGTGGATAATTGGCAAAAGCATTGATCAACGTGGGTTTACCTACACCTGTTTCACCCATCATTAAAATATTAATATCAGAATAGATCGTAGAATTTGAATTGAGTATTCGCGATTTATCCAAATATCGATTCATTTTTTAAAATTTTCTTACAATTCAAGACGTATTTTATCGTCAAGTTGAAAGGATTGCTTATCTGAGTTAATGCAACGTAAAAACAAGAACACTGTCAAGATTTTTTTTTGTTCTGCAGAAAGAGAGAAACTACCAATATTGTCAAGGTAGGAAGTAACAGAATAGTAAAACATGTGAGGTCGCGCACACTATTATTGAAAAGAAAAACGTAAGACTTCACTTTAAAATTGTCGACTTGATAAGAGCAATGATTACGAATTTTTCAGTATATATAGTAGATTTCTAGTTTGTTTAAAAATTATTTTCGATTATTCATTCATAGAATCGTACACGAAGATCATAGAATGTTTATATCAAAACGAACAGCTATCGATTCGTCTGGACGTATTGGGTATTTTTATGATGCCTGTCGAGATGAAATCGTTTTCCCGTTGGAATCTAGCCTTCAAATACATCCAGAAAAAATACAAGAGACTCGTAAATGTGAATTAATTCATTGTAGACGAGAGAAATATCCCAATTTACTCAAGACGATCGATATTGACGATGCATCAAGATTAGGTTTACTTTTAAATTTAAAGGAAAAGAAAGGTATTGGTAGAGTTCTTGATTATAATCTTGATAAAAACAAATATACCCGAATTCTTCGATATACATACATAAAATCAACACAAAAATTATCCAATGATCCAAGAGATGTTAAGAAATTGATTATGCAACCAAAAAAGGAAAGAAAAGCTACACATTTCATTACTCAAATCGACTTCGGTATTGACGTTGCTGTTATTCTACAATTACCAATCGACGAGAACGATAGAGGAGTTATAGATGATGTACTTAACCACATTCGCGATATATTACTCCATGATGGCGATATTTCATCTCTAACTTCGAAAGATATCGGTATTTTAAATAAAATTCTTAATACAAAAGTATATTCGAATACAAACGAAATATCACAGTATATGTCATTATTAAACGTTTGCAAATATATTCAAAGAAACAAAAACATTTCTGAACACCAACCAATTGTGTACTATCTTCGATCAATCAATTGGCTATATCCTGATTATGTTGCTAGAGATATTAAATTTACTCCTTTACATGAACAGTTTTCCAATAATATTGAAGATCATATTATTAGCGCAACTGCTGATATAGAGGGATTCACGAAAGATGTGAAAGAAGAGCTCCCAAAATTAACGCGACAAAATCTCAAGAATCACATGACTGAAGCTCAAAAGCAACTCTGTCGTTTGAAGCAGATATTTGGAGAAGAAATACAACAATTGATGAAACTAGTGGTTGAAGTTCGTAGTGGTCATCTTCCGATATCTTCAATAAAAGAAATCATGGACGGGAAAGAGCCAAATACAACAAAATATGCTAGTGAAAATCTACGTTGTTTGATTGAGGATATCAAACGAAAAGGAGATTTTATTAATGGATTAGAAAGCGAAGGTTTTCGCTATATTAATGTTACTGATTATAACATTAGTTCAACAGATAATCGAAGATCTATTGAACGTTTATTAATTACGGACGTAGAGTTCGATCGAATACTTTGCTCAAATGATACGCTATGCAAGGATTATTTACTTCATTTCAATCAATACAAAACTCAAATGATTGAAGAGCGAAAGTACAATCCTCACTTATGTCTTTCATATGCTGATTTTACATATTGCCCTTACAACTTACAATATATATTGAGATTGCCTTTAAGTATTTATGAAACTGAAAATAACTTATCAAGCAAAGCATTCAAACCTCAAATACAATCGACTCAAACACAAACTACAAATAGACAGGATCGTCATGATATATCACAAACAACGTCTTTATCTCACAATCATTCATCTAAGGAAACAGATAATTCTGTCAAAAGACCGGTATCTTTTCCAGATGACACGTCCAAAAGATCCAAGAAATCAGAAACTAAAAGAGAACAACATTCAGAAGACAAAAGTATTAATATTGTTCTTTTCGGTGAAACTGGTGTTGGTAAATCAACTTTCATTAATGCTTTTGCTAATTATTTGAAATTCGACACATTAAAACAAGCTGAAAAAGGTACTCCAATAGTTCTTATTCCTGTTTCTTTTCTTATTACAACTGGTGACAATTTTGATGAACACACTGTCAATTTTGGTAATGCAGATAAATCAAACAATGAAAATTTTGAACATCCTGGTCAATCAGTTACACAACAATGTAGATCATATGAATTTACTGTGAAACAAAAAATACGTATTATTGACACGCCAGGATTCGGTGATACACGCGGTATTGAACAAGATGAGCGAAATATGAAACATATTACAGAATATCTGAAAACACTGAAAAACATCGATATCATATGTTTTCTCCTGAAACCCGATGTAGCTCGTTTAAATATGTTTTTTCGAACATGTATTCTTCAATTATTCTCTCTTTTTGGCTCTAACATTGGCGATCGAATGGTATTTTGTTTCACCAACTCTCGATCGACATTCTATGCACCTGGCAACACTGGTCCATTACTGAGAAAGATGCTTAATACATTACCGAACAATACTGTTTCATTTAAGAAAGAAAATGCATTCTGTTTCGATAGTGAATCATTTCGTTATTTGGTAGCATTACAAAATGGAATATCATTTAGTGAATTAGACAGAAAAGAATATGAAAAAAGTTGGTCAACATCAGTCGTACAATCGAAACGTTTTATTGATTATATTATGTTGAAAACGCCACAGAAACATAATCAACAGTGAAGATTTCTTTTTTGTCTTTTTCGTTTTTTACCTAGAGAACAATATAAAGAAAGTAAAGCAAACATTTGCTTTAGAACGAACAGGAGTAGTAGGAAGAAAGGGAAAAGATAAGTAAATATAAAGTATTCGCATTCACATTTTCGTATTTCTTTACATAGTAATAATAGTTGACTTCGAATTATTTAGGTATCATAGATGACTGATTTACGACGTATAGCCATCGATCCTTCGGGAAAACTCGGATCACTCTACGATGCACAACGAGATCGTATAGTTGCACATTCACTTATTGACGATAAAGCTCAATTGGATAGTCAAGAAATTATAATAGAAGGTTCACTTAAATATGGTAATGATGAACAACCTCAAAATCTCTTTCATCAAATTTCGTTGGACACACATTTGACGCTGAGTATTTTATTAAAACTTACCTCAAATGAACATATTGCTTCAATTATTGACTATCCATATGAGACAGATCAACTAACTCGATTATTATGTTATTCACAAATCAATAGAAAACAATGTTTATCCGATAACAATAGAGAAGCCATAGATTCAATTTTACTACCTCAAGATTTATATAAAGCCACTCATATAGTTACTGGTATTGAATATGGCTTGCATATGGTGATTGTGTTGCAGTTACCCACTGATCCTGAAAAATCCAAAGCACTTGATCAGATCATTCACAAACTGCTCAGCATCTTATCAGAAAATAGTGATACTTCAGAAGTTAGTCAAGACGAAAAAAATCTACTAAAAGATATCGTACACTTTAAAACTTACATGAATATACCGTTCAACAATGAATTTACCACAGTTTATGATGTTTGCTTCTATGTGAAACGAGAGGCCAGAAAATGTACCTCACATCCGATATATTATAGACTTCGACCATTAACATCATTGTTTCGTGATATTCAAAGTAAAACTTGTGAATTTACTATCATTCCATACACAGTGGCTAATCGAATCGAAGATTATGCATTACTATTATTAGCTAATATAAAACAATTCAAAATACAAAGACGTGATTTCGACGAAAATGAACTTCGAAAAAAATTACAAGAACTTTCAGATTTGACCATCAAATTTCGTAGTGGTCAAGATACAACAATAGAAATTGAGCAATTACTCAATACGAACGAAATCAACATTCTTCTTCTTGGTGAAACTGGTGTTGGTAAATCAACATTCATCAATGCTTTTGCTAATTATCTAACATTTGATTCATTAGAAGATGCCAAACAGAACAAACCTGTTGTTCTCATGCCTGTCTCATTTCTCATTACAACAGGTGATAATTTCGATGAACATCTTGTCAAATTTGGTAATACCGACGAATTCAATACTGAAGATTTTGAACATCCTGGTCAATCAGTTACACAACAATGTAGATCGTATGAATTTACTACGAATAAAAAAACAAAAATTCGTATTATTGATACACCAGGATTCGGTGATACACGTGGTGTTGAACAAGATGAGTATAATATGAAAAATATTACAGATTACATTAATAGATTACCGCATTTAAATGCCGTTTGTCTACTTCTGAAACCAAATGGATCACGATTAAATATATTCTATCGTACATGTTTATTACAATTCTATTCTCTTATGAAAGCACGTTTTCCTACACAAAAAGTTGCATTTTGCTTTACTAATGCACGATCGACATTTTATACACCCGGTGATACAGTTCCATTGTTAAAAGAGATGCTCAATACAATTTCGGATGATAAAATTTTTTTCAAAAAAGAGAATGCATTTTGTTTCGATAGTGAATCATTTCGTTATTTGGTATCTTTAAAAAACAACATTCACTTTGAAGAACTCCAAGAGAAAAATTTTCAAATGAGTTGGACAAAATCTGTTGCCGAATCAAAACGTTTTATTCAGTATCTGTGTGAAAACAACTAATAAACTCTTGAATTTTAAGTACGAATTCAACGAATGCAGTGGAAAACTCAAAGATTGTTCGATATTAATATATTCATTATATATGTCCTGACATTTTAACATTCCGGTTTGATTAGCAATTGCATATGACATAATGTCCTTATTCTAAATGCGCAAAAATATATATTTCGTGTTATATGTCTCAATTTTATATTTTCTTTCTTTTTACGATATATGGATAAAGCATATTTATATGCCGTTATCTTTCGTACTATAATAGATAAAAATATAACCTTTCCATCTACAATGCAAGGATATCATTGTGAAACTTTAATTTTTTAGTTTATTTGCACAGAAAGGATGATATTGTTGAATTGGCTCTATTTAATCGTTCTTACAATATTCGTACGATGTTTTTCAATAGAAGGAAAAACATTCTTTGTGTCTGATTACGGTGCCTATTCAAATGATAATATTGACGATACACGAAATATTCAAATGGCAGTTGATGCAGCTATTAAGTATGGATTAAACAGTATAATCAATTTCGGTTATGGCATATATAATCTATCCGATACAATCAATGTAAAAAACGCAACAAATCTAACAATTACAGGACAAGGAATCGATCAAACATGGTTAATTGGTAATAGTTTTATATCTATATTTTCGATTAAATATTGTAATAGTCTTACATTAACCGGATTTTCAATTGATTTTGATCCATTACCATTTACAGGTGGTTATGTTGTACAAGTAAATAAGAGTTATATCGATGTACAAGTTCAGACACCACATCGAGCTGATGTTGATCGACAAGTTCGAGCTATTCTTCGATATGATCCAGTGCATAGAAGAGCAGCATTCGGACCGAATACATATGAAATTTATCAGACACCATCTGAAAATAAGACAACAAGTCTTGTCTCACTAGGTGTTCTACGAATCCCATTGAATAGACCTTCTCAATTTCTTATTAATGATGCAGTCATTGTTCGTTATAGTTTTAGTAATCATTCGATTAGTGCTCAGGATTCAACTGATGTAACTATTCAATCAATTAATACTTATACATCGTCATTTATGGGTATTATAACTGTCAGAGTTAGACGTTTGAATATTATTGATTATCATGTACGAACGCATAAAGATCGTTGGATGAGTACTATTGTCGATTGTTTACATTTGACAGATAGTTTCGAATCCATCACTATTCTCAATAGTGAATGCCAATCGATGGGCGATGACGGACTAAATATTCATTCGTCCTATTTTAATGTATCACGAATCATCAATTCAACAGCTTTAATTATGGAGACAGCTGTTTATCATGGTTTGATGGATGTTGGTACTGGTACACATCTCGAATTCAGTAGTAGTCAACAACCGTTTACTGTTCATACGATTGGACAAGTTGTTTCATCACAACGTGTAGCTTTCAATGCAAATCTAATTATTTTCGCTCAACCCATTGATGCTAATATTGGCGATTGGGCTTGCCTTTCAGATACACCATTAGTTTTCATACGTAATTTTACAGTAGCCAATAATCGAGCACGTGGTGCTCTACTACAATCTCGTAATATTGACATGAGATATTCATTATTCAACCGAACGAGTGGACCAGCTGTACTTTTTCAACCATCTCTATTTTGGTTTGAAGGTCCTGGAGCCAAAAATGTAACATTATCTGACAATACATATATCCATTGTAATGAAGGTATTTCACAGAATAAAGGTATGATTTCTATTTTACCTGATCCTATTCAATTAGTACAAGTAATCAATGATATTCGAATTGCATCGTCAACATTTATATTTGGTAATTATAGTCAAGGTCTCCTACAATCGAATAATGCTAATAATGTATATTTAACGGGAAATTATATCGCAACAAACAATTCAATGGCATTAATATCGATTTGTAATAGTCGAAATGTGACTGGTAGTAATAATTGTTTGGTCAATAATCAAACAACAGTCAATCAAATTTATGTATTCGATCAAACAGAACTTTGCCAAATGAATTTGAGTAGTTTGATTGATTTGCCACGATCAGCTTTTAATTCATCGTTTCCGCCACCTGTTTTTATCAGTTATATAAGTATCGATTAATTTATGTTTTATTCAAAATATATTTGTAAATCATACAAACAACAAGTACAAATAACACCCTTTAACATAGAATATAGAATTTGTATTGTATTTCATCCAAAAATAGTTGGATTTGCTTCCATAATAACACGACGCCGGTGTTTACAATTTGTTCTAAGATTAAAGATTAATAAAATTAAAATCGTTGAAAACATGATGATTTCAAAGAATTCGAAATAAATTTTGTAATCTTTAAATTGAAATGGATCAATATTAACTACAATAACTGAACAACTCATAAGAAAAAATAGATGAAGTGTTAATTTATGTGTCACACTGACTATACCAGTAACATCCAAAAAAGCTTTGTTATACATCGAATAGAATGCAATACTACATAAAGCTATATTACGAATAATACGTAGTTGTTCGAAACTTGTCATTAACGTTGCAAAATCAGGTACACATGAATCATTATCTTGAAAAGCTGGTTGAGTCATATCAATTAAATTACAAAATGATGTGTTGGTTGATATCGGTTGAATATATAAACATTTCAATCGAGATGCATTGTATATGGCACGTAGTCCTGGTGATGCTAAGAAAATCATCGTAACACTGAGATAAATCGATGGTCGAATCATAGCTCGTGTAGCCAGTAAATAGTTGAGGGTGTATGATTGTTGGTAAGTAAAACATTTGAAATTTTGATGAGCTAATTCTGTACCGAGAAACAATGCAATTGAAGCTACTGTGAAAATGACTGTTGCTCGAACTTCGCCATGATTCATACTGCAGTTTTGAATTGCTAGAATCGCATTCGTAATTAACAATGGAATAAGAAAATAGACTTCAATCGATGCACCATACGCTGCAGCACCCGATGCATAACCAATTGAAATAAAGGCTTTTAATTGATACGAGGAACGACAAAGAAAATTTAATATTCTTGTTGATTTTTTATTTGTATGGTTATACGCAATTAATTCCAGAATAACCACATAAAACCAAACCATAATTGCGCTCATACGTGGTATCAAGATGTCATATGGTACACGTTGCATTAGATGATCTCGATTGAAATAACGACGATGAAAGTCATAGAAGAAGTCGCGTATTCTTTGCGATCTATGACGATGTTTAATTATGTTAAGATCAAACGAATTCGATCGCATTTGTCTATCTTGAAAAGTAAATGTGTCAGTTGATAACCTTTGCGGAATGCCCTTTATTCAAGAAAAAAAGAAGAGATGTGCTTTCAGAAGAATGACATAGATTCTTACATACCACGTACATCATTCTTAACAACAACACTGATGAACTGAATATTATTCGATCGATCGATCGATCGAAGGAAAACAAAATGATTGATGATCATTACTCAAGTTTTGTTTTTCTTGCATATTTAAATACCGGAAATACAAAAGAAAATATACGCTTGAGAGTGACGGAAGAAAACATTTATATGTTTGCTAACACACAAATCTCTTGACTATCTAATTCTCGATTGTATAATCGAAATTCATCGATACCACCCTTGAATGGTCCTGAGACAATTGGTATTAATCCATTTAGACAACTAATTCCACCCAATGGACCTAACGGACTATTATTTCCTAAGGTAATGTATTGTGGCTCGAAATAAAGAACCACTAAGTAACGAGTGTGGTTGTATCCATAATGAAAATTTGCATTTGGAAAACATTTCGATTGAAAATAACTGGTACTTGTATAAAAGTATAAAACTTGTTCAACAACTGTTGTGTCCGATGATATCCCATGAAATAGATTGACACTATGATCATTTACAGTCCAAGTTGTATCGAATGGGAAATAAACTAATAGAGTTGCATCATTATAAATTTGACAAAAACCATTAATATACATTAATTGTTGAGATAGAACAGCATCATAAACTACAGACAATTCGTTGAATTGAAATCACATTGACCAAATATAGCGTTATTTCCTGGTGCCATACTCGGATATAACCATACTTCTATAGTAAAACTTTGTGCTAAATTTACATTTGGAATTTGAATGATCTTTTTTTCTTCTATTATTTTATTTATTATAATAAAACTTGACGGAATTCCTTATTTTTGCGTATGAAAACAAACTGAATCAATAAAATTACGTGTACTTTTCATCTGTTTGCAAGTACACAAATTTCATGACTGTCTAATTCACGATTGTACAATCGAAATTCATCGATACCACCTTTAAATGCTCCAGCAACAACAGGTATCGATCCAACTTTACAACTAACTCCACCAGATGGACCCAACGGACTATTATTACCCAAAGTTATATATTGTGGTTCGTAGAAAGTCCATGTATTCATTGAAATTGCAATCGAAACAGCAGTTAATTCTCCATTCGTATAAATTCGTATTCCATAAGTTGAACTAAAAACCATGGCAATATGTGTCCATGTATTTGCAGGTATGATTGGACCTTGCGTTGCATTGACAACTACTCCTCCACTTATTAATATTTGTGCAACTAGAGTGCCAGTCGATGTCAATGCTAATATATCAAAACAATTTGTTCCACTTCCATTTTGCCAATTCGATGAATGAACTAAAGATCCACCACCAGTTAACGAATCGGGATTGACCCATAGAGAAATTGTAAACGGTGGAGTACCATAATCTGGATGAGGATAACATTTCGATTGAAAATAACTCGTACTTATTGAAAAATAAAGAGCTTCTCCAACAGGTCCTTGTGTTATTGTTGTTGTTGCTTGCGTTAGTCCATGAATCATATTAACACTGTAATCATTGTATACTGTTTGTGAATTGAATGGAAAATAGGCAACTAATGAAGCATCATTACTGATTTGACAAGCAGTTCGAGCACTGCTAGCAGATATTGTAAAATGATCAATACGACTAAATTTTAATATCGATCAAATAAGAAAATGTTTAGAATTGCTTCTTACCCTATGAAATAGCTGGCATTATAAACATAGGTTTGACTTTTGCCAATTGTAGTTATAGATCCTAATAATGAACCTTTATAAGGACTGACAGGACTATTTGAAAATGCGTCTAAACGACCACTGATGTAAATTAATAGTTGAGATTTAGTTGAATCATAAACAACGGCTATATGTGCCCAATCACTTTGCGTTAGAAGAGTTGAACTCATCAATGAAATACTATTACTATTCATTGAATCTAATGTAAAAATAACACGATTATTTCGTATTGTAATAGCAATGCAAGTGAAATTCCAATCACATTGACTGAATAGGCCGTGTTCAGGCCATGCTGGAGTATTTGGATAGATCCATGCTTCAATAGTAAAACTTTGTCGTAAATCAACATATGGAATTTGAACATATTGAAAATTCGATGGACTAGCTAAAGATAAAGCACCTGTACCAATATAAGGATACGGCGTATAATTAATTGTACTTGTTCCAAATGGAACTGCCGGTGCATATCCAGTTAAATCATTTGTATTATAATCAAATTGATATAAATACGTAACCATTGTTGTTCGATAGGGTGTTTCTTCGCCAATACATGTTGTTATTGGACAAACTGAAGCGGTCAAATTACCGAATGATGATGCTAGAATTTCAATTCGAATTGTAGTTATATATTTTATCAAGAATTTTTCGTACATTGTCCATTCGATGGACGAAGAATAAAAAAATAGACTAGTGGTATAACAGCTCCAGAAACAACGACAACAACCAAACAAACCACACCTAATTTAAATAGATTCTGCCGTTTGGATGTCAAACGTTCATTTGGTTTTAAATTCGTCGTTGCAGGGGTTAATGTTGAGAATTGATCAATTGAAGGAGTGATTGCTGGTGTTTTCTTGGGTGTTTTTATAAATGATGGTTCTCGATGAAGCGGAGGCAGATAGTTCTTGTCGGGTGGTGTGTCTAATTCTTTTTGATTTACTGCTCCAATCTAAGAGAGAGAGATAAAGCGGTGGATCAAAAAATATATTTCATATTCATTGATCAATCAAACTTGTCGACTATTGATACGTGATCGTCGTTGAACATAAGTTAATCGTGGCTGATTTTGCATATTTCTTCTTGTTAATCGAATTTAGAAATAAAAAAAGAAAAGAATTATTTGATATTGATTCAATTATTTTTCTTTTTTATTAGTTTTATAATAAAGAAACTTTATAAGTTATTTATTGCGTACTTGTCTTCGTTTATACGAAAATCCATGCACTCAATAAACATTCTTATTTTTTTCAATTAGTTTTGCACTGTTAATCTGGCATGAATGATAATTTTACGCATAGGTTTTATTTTATTCAAAAGAAAGGAAAAAAAATGTCATCTTCAAGCTAATACCAATCGTATTTGATCATTTGCTCCATAAAGTCCAATATAAAGTACCCATGGTAATGGACATTGAACGATAGGAATCATCATTTCATAAATTGAACCAGTCGATTGATTTTTTAATGAAATGACTTGTCTATCACAATCGATACTAAATTCGATTGTATCGTTTTCATTCATGTCAGAGAGATAACCATTAAATTTCTGAAAATGTTTTCCATTCAACCAAACTTGATGATGACCAGCCCAACCGAAAACACTCGATGTTCGATAAAGACTCGTTTCTGATGGCATATTTTTTGAAATAATACCGAAAAATATCCATCGTGGCAAACCTAATCGATCGATATGAAAACGAAATCGATGTAAACCCGAATAATATTCATTCTTTCCTCGAATTGTTGCGTCATTGACTGTTGGACCATGAACAATTGTATACGCTTGATTATTTGCATTTATATCACCGATCGATTGATGAAATGTATCCAAAGATATTTGTGAGATTTTAATTGGATTGATAAATGCATTTGGATATTTTTCTTCGTGAATATTAATTGTTCTTGGATGTTGAAATTCAATTTTTAATTCTTGAAGTTTATTCATCCAATTATTGAGATCATTTTCAAGTAAATGCTTTTCGAATCGAGCTTGATTTAAATCGTGACTTAATTTAGTAAATGATTTACTTAATTGAATTGTATGTTTCGTATAAACTTGTTTTAATTGTTGTCGAAGATCATTGGCTGTTTGATGAATTTTCGAAATTGATTCATTTTCCCATTTGGTAATTTTTTTCATTAGTGAATGTTCAGAAAAATGTTTCGTATCATCAATAATTAGTTGTCGTAGTTGATTATGATAAGTATAGAGTTTATTGATTTGTTTGAGAAATTTTTCATCCGATTTCATTGAAGAATTGGCGAAATTTATTGATGAGACCAACATTGAGAAGGAAAGAAAGAAAAAATGAAACTATTGTTAATCTATCTTGAATAGAAACAAGTGTAAAGTAAATTTTAAAAGAATATCTCGTATTTTTCCCTATTAATAATCATCTCGAGCCGTAAAATGGTAAGAAAAAAATCTGCTCGAAAAGTTCAATAAGAAATGAAGAATAACAGTTTTTTTTGTTAAGAGGCTTTGTTTTATTAATAATTCACAAACGCGTACGTTTAATGAAAAAAAACGCATATGCGCAGTTACATTAGGAGATTTCATGTGTTGATGACACTGAATAAACTCGTCTTTCTCCTTTTTTTTTGTCTATTCTTAATTGAATTTCTATATATTAGCAAAAGTCATGCCAGTCTAAATGAGTTTGTTGGAGTTTTTTTTTGAAATAAAGAAAAAAAAAAGAAATGAATGCTTTAGCAAGTCGGTGGTGGAAGAATTTCAGACAGTGCACGAACATAATAAGTTCCATTACCAAGTGTCGGGATTAATGGCGCACCGTTTTCACTGTTCTCATTCCAAGCGTAAATAATGACAGTTTGTGCTTCTGTAACAGGTTGATTTGTGCATGTCAGTTGGAGAGATGTTTTGAAAAAGTCTTGTAATTCTTGAGCTGTTGGTTGAAGAAAATGTTCGGGACCTTGATCAACCCACGGAACAGGATGTTCAGCACGTGGACGTGGATCCCAGCCAGATGGAAGAGGAAGAACTACCTTTGCACCACTTTTAAGCGCAGTATTCCACCATCTAATCATATAT
>ERZ781398.2894-NODE-2894-length-13934-cov-4.377333_pt1 | contig 13934 bp, 20 predicted proteins | sample MGYA00433077_ERZ781398 | MGnify/ENA primary metagenome ERZ781398 (study PRJEB29847, sample SAMN06458254) | wastewater metagenome | isolation source: Wastewater bioreactor | place: South Africa: Cape Town | study: EMG produced TPA metagenomics assembly of the... | reverse complement strand
CTCTTCTTCGTTCGTTTTTTTTTCTCATTTTGGCTGCTGCGCTGCTTTATTTTCAATGTTTGCTTTGGGAACAAGAAAACTTTATCAAGACAAAAAAAAAACAGAATAATAATCGACAAACGAAAAAAAAACTGAACTCGTTTCATTTTTATTATTTGTACCATTCAAATCGAATAGCACGTATCGGCAGTGCCGTGTTTCTTTTTTCTTCATATGTATGCGTGTTATTTCTCAACTAAAAATACGCATACATACGCATCGGAGTTGTTCATTTAACAAAAAAAAAATTCTAAACAAAAAAAGAAAAAAATGTTTTTTTTGTTGTTGTTGTTGCTTCTTTTAAATGTAAATTAAAGTTTGATTTATTTTTTTTCTTCTTCTCCTCTGTTTCTCTTGTTCATTTCTTTTCTTTTCTTCTCTATCGAAACGTCAAAAAGAAATATATTGATAAGATCCGTTGGATTTTTAGATTAAGTGAGTCATGGATTCGTTACTTAAAGATCGAGAAAAATTTGCCAAACGTCAAGCTGATGCAGCAAACTTTCTTGTTGCCAATGAAAAACGACAAAAAATTGATAAACCATCATCACAAAAATCTACTCGACCAAAGCCAACTATGAATCGATCGAAAACATCAAGTGATTTATTATCGAGTTTCTCAGCGCCAACACCACAAAATTTAAAATTAGCTAATGTTGTTGAAGCATTAAAAGTAATAGATTTGTATTGACTGATTAAAATCATATGTTAAAATTTAGGAACGTTATCTAACCGGTCTACCCGAACCAATAACATTAGAAGAATTAATTAAAGAATGTAATTTAACGATTGATGAATCCGATAGAAGTTGGCTTCGTTCTGTTGCACTCCTAAGCAATAAACAAGTTGATGTGAAAAAAACGGATGAATCAGTCAAGTTTGTATATAAGCCACCGCTTGATTTAAAAGCTCCGAAGAAAACTCATCTTCTTAATCTATTAAAATCTCGACACGAAAAATGCGATAAAACGATTACAATGGATGAAGTACGAGACACAATACCGCCTGCGAGAGCTGAAAAATTTATTCTCAGTTTAATCGAAAGTGGCGACGTCGTTAAAGTTCCGAATAGTAGTAAAAAAGACGTTCTATTCTATACTGATCAAGATAATAACCTCAAAGTGAATAAAGGTAGACAGAATACGAATAATGTAATTCGAAAGACGTTAGTATTTTTTTTGTAGAATTTGTCGAAGCATGGAGAAAAACATCAGTCGAAGGGTTAGATGACAAGAAAATGTGGGACTACATCGAAAGTCACGGTTATTATAGCTTGAAAAAGGACACACCACAACATACGGTAGAGTATTTTCTTTTATTTCAATTTCAAAATCATTTCTGTATTATTTTGTTTTTGAAGCAAATATCGAAAAAACCTAAAGCTGTTCGTCGCCATGCTAATACAATGAAACACAACGAACACGTTGCTGATCAACTGATCGATTTTTCAAATGTTTCATCGAACAAATAATGTTTTCTGTGTTTTTTCTTTTTTGTAAAAATTAAAAAAAAAATCAACCAGAGAAGGAAAATATTGATTATGTTGATGATCGATCGAATGAATGAACAGATGATTCGTGAACCGACGTCGATTGTCTCGATGAAAGTGCTTTGGAAACGACGACAATATCTTTTTCTGAGAGGACTTGAACGAAGAAAGCGCCTTCTTTCTTTCGAAATTTTCGATTAGCTGCATCGAATGATAAACGTATACCAACAGATATACTCAATACACACATTAAACATTCGAGTAACGAAAGAATCAATGCAATAAATACAGGCCAATCTTTTCGATCTTTTAAATATGCTTGTCCATCGGTCATGATATTAACAAGACCTAAGCGTAGCAATTGTATATTAACACAAACGACCATTAATGCAACGATAATCTAAATAAATTTTATTTTATTTTAAATTTAGTCTTGTTTTTTTTTTTCTTCTGTTTACCACATAAAGACCTTTTTGCCGTGCACATATTATTCCTGTTGAACCACAGATTGCAAACTAGAATTACAAACAAACAATAAGCATCAGCTTAAAAAAGTGATTTTACAAAAATTCCACTCCATAACGGAGAAATACTATGTGCCATCCAAATCTGTTCTTGGCTTTGTGAGATAATGCCAACAATAATACTTAATATGGCAATGAGAATATGTATTAATGAAATAGCATAAGTTAATCCAATGAATATGTACATGAGATAGCGAGTATTTTTAGCATAACTTTGAATTTCAAAATCGACCTGTAGCAAGACGGAAGAACATCGATAAAAATAAGAATGAATTCATAAGATGTAGATATAAATATATCCTAGAAAGAAAAATATATTTCTTCTTATTAGTTCTATCGTTTTCTTATTTCTTTTGTCGACAATGCTAAGGAACAAGTTCGCTAACGTCCGGAATAGTAAGAAGAAGAAGAAGAAAAAAAAGACTCAACAATATTATCAAGCATTGTTTGACATTGAACTATGCTCGGTCTTGTCATTTTGTTTTTCCGATGATTTGACGAGTATGTGCAGACGAGCGTAGATACGAACAGAAAAATCCGAAATCAATAATAGAATCTGATCACGAAGACGGAATACAGGAAAAAGAAAATGAAAGGAAAACAAAACATGCAACTTTTTTTTTTCATCCGAAACCAAACCACAATAACAACAACAAGAACGAACGACGGCGACGGATTTCTATAATTAAATCGTCGATATTTGTTCACAATTAATGGCAAGTACTACTTGGATTGGGTGTCACGCATATTTGTCAGCAAATTCAGAGCATAGCATATGTTAAGAAAAGAGAAATAATAAGAATTTCGGTTAAACAGTAAACTCGGTCGGAAAGATTTATTGTTTCTTTTTTTTCTGCCCATAAAATTCATCGAATTAAGAGAACAATGAAATAAATAGTAATCACTCGACGTCATAGACGGTTTTGAAAGGTTTTTGATAATAATGCCAAACATCTGATAAGTGACTTTTAGAAAATGTCATTGCTGTTCGTTTGCCAGAAATTCTAATCCTAATGATGATTACCCGGATTTTCTGCTATTAATAATATAAAACTCGTTCTTTTTAATTCCTTTGAAGAAAAACAAAACATGAGAAGACATCTTTATTTCTTTAGCTAAATGACTAAAACATGTATGTACAAAAACACATGCAAGTAAAAACCGAACGAGAATAGAGACAAAGACAAATGAAAATTCATTATCATTGCGGATAGTTGGATGACGATGACGATTGAATAGGCCGAGGTAAAACAAATTTACTATATGACGAAACATATTTTGTGTAACGTTGTGGTGGTTCATTTCGAACATTCAATGGTTTAATTAATCCTGTTTGACTATTTGTTGGATGAAATTCGACATAATTATGAGAAAAAATTGATTCATCCGGATGAATACCATTTGTCAGACATCCGAGACCGAGTTCTTCGGATTTATTCATATTTAATGAAAAACGTTCTTCATATTCTTCGTCAATTTTTGTTGGTACAGGTGGTAGAGTTTGATGAAGACGTAGAAAATTATTTAGGCCATCATCATCATCGTCATCTGTTGCCGTCGATGGTTCGCGTGTTATTGTTCGTCGAGAAAAACAAGGTTGATTTGCTTTTTTTTCCATTATTGGTGATTGACTAATATGAATAGTCGCTGACGGAAGAGGCGATCGAGGAGGTACTGGCGGTGGCGGTGGCGGAAGAGGAGTAGGAAGCGTCGAACTAGATAATGGATTTGATAGTTTTTCGTTTGCAGGTGATGACATTTTTGTTTTGTACAGACGATATCGCTTCTTTAACAGGAGATATTAACGGTTTTTCGGGCGATGTTTTACGTGGTGAACGAGCTTGAAGTTTTTTTCGTTGTTCTCGACTATGTTTAGCAAGAAACCAAGATAATAATGCAATTAAAACAAGTATCACTCCAACGAATACAAGTATGCAACCAGCAAGAAAACGAGATTTAAATAAAAGTATGGCCGCTAGAAAATTCGAAATCATTCAATCGATGATTAATCGTATCGTTTTTATCGATCTTACTATCTTGTTTCTTGATAATATCATCATAACTTGTTTCACATTGATCACCAAAATATCGATTGTCACATCTTAGTCAAATCAAAAGTAGACAATTCAATTTCTTTTTCGGATTTCTAAGTTATCTTACAAACACTTCAATTGCTTTTCAATGACGAGACATTGTCCTCGATTATGGCAATATTTCAAACTAGCACAAGTCACTGTTCGGTTCAGTTGAAAAGATTCACGCTCATCAACATGTAATTGAACACTGGCTGTTGTTCGATTCATTGGGTTTTCTGCATCTATAACAAAACAAATTTCCTCTTTTACATATTCAAATTTATGAACTTCAACATACGACAAGTATAAATTCCACTATCGGCAAGAGTTAACGAATGAATATATAAAATTGATTGATATCTTTTCATAAGAGCAAAACAAAATATAGTTTTTTTTGTTGTTATTTTAAATTCGTACTTAGTTTGTATCGAATAGATTCGACATTTAGTTTGACATTGTTTTGATAATGGATAATAATCAATAATTTGATTTTGATCAGATTTTTTACTCCAATATAAACGTGGCAATGGATTACCGCGAGAATTGCACTGGAGAGAATAATCTTTCGATACAATTGGGTTATCTAGCCGAGTTTTTATTAGAACTTGCGGTGAATATGTTTCTAAAAGCAGAAGAACAAACAGAAAATAATATGTCAGCAAATGCGATAACTCTCTGTCGAACTAGCTTGGCCACCGACATTTTTGATAATAATCGTACTGGGAGAACATCATCATATAAAGAGAAGAAAAACCAAAAGCAAGAGACACAGAGAGGGAGAGTCAGAAAAAAATAACTCATATCTACAGAACGATAGACAGAAATCAGTGTCCTTTACATATATATGTGTATGTGTTTCTCTCTCTATGTCTGTCGTTTTCTTCTTTTTCTCTATGCTGTAACGCAACATGCTTTAGATTTCTGGCACACAATCAACATTACCAATGTCAAGAATGAGAGAGAGAGGGAGAGAGAAGAAAAAATGTATATGTGTATATACATTAAAAGCAACTCTATTGATAAATGATGCACTATCTATATGTATATTCGTTCCTCTAAGTGCTGTATATAGATTTAATCGTTTTTTAACTCTAATTTGACGATAGACAGATGTGTTGTGACATCGATTCGAGTGTAACATTGAGTTGTTCAAAAGAACTGTAAATATTCGTTGGTTTCTTCTTCTTCTTCTTTTTTTTGTGTTAGTCTACAAACGGAAATGATAGGACATTTCAGTGACAGTGCACTCTATATTTACGCATCGACGATCAATCTCATCAAGAATTTCCGTTTTGATTTTTATGTCTATATATGTATGTTTAAGAATGAAAAAAGGAAGAGAAAAGAAATCAACGAACACGCTCCTATTTGCAAACACCTGCATGAAAGAAAAGAAAATCTAATCAATTTATTATTTTTTTTTCAAACAAAGCAAGAACATTCCGACTAATTAACGACGAGGTTTATTATTACTTAAGCTCTTTTGTTTGATATGTCAATAATAAAGAAAAACGAAGTAAAAGAATAAATGAACATTTTTTTCTATGTCGTTTTCTAACAAAAAAATTGACATATTGAATAGATACTTACCTTGATGAAGAACAGCGTCGATACTTTGTCGAATACGTAGTGTCGATTCGACAGGTGGATAATGTAAATCAAAATGATTTGCATTTGTTTCATTGAGAAATATAATCGAATCGATATTCGTCAAACGAAGTAAATTCCAACATGTATCATCCAAAAATTGTTGATTATTATGATTATTATCATCATCATCATCATCACCACTAATTTTAATTATAATCATATCATTCATTTTGATGGGTACTTTTTTATAGGATGATGATGATTTAAGAATTTCACGAACACGAACTTTGATTTGTGAATGTTTGATTCGAGAGAAATCTTCGTCAGTAAATTGAATCGGTTGTATACGTAAGATTAATGAATGTGTATAAGTAGCTGATTGTATATGAATAGCACTTGAAAATTCACATGAACTAACAGCATTTATTCGAGTCAGAAATTTGATGTTACTGATTAAGATAATTAATTGAATACAAATAATTGATATATTCGACATGCAACAATGAACTGCATTGAGATCATGTAGAGAGAAGAAGTAAAAAACGGGAAAGCCAAACAGAGAAAATGAAAAACGAGTACGAGAAAAGAAAAATAAGAAGGAAAAAGAAAACTACTTATTCAAATAAACCTACACAGACAAATAGAAAGATCATTGGAAAGAATTGTGTTCTATGTCTCTATCAAAACCGCTTTTGTATGTTGCCCTTCAGGCTCGTTTTTTTCCTTCTCAGCCTCTCCTTTTTCTCCTGTTCATCTGATCATTTTTTTTAAGCGAAAAGAAAACTATCAAGAAAAAGAAAAAAAAACGGAATGAAGTACGAGAATGAGAAAGAAAGAGAGAGAGAGAGAGAGAGAGAGAGAAAAGAAAGAAATCACTAGTAATGAAATGGAATTGAACCTAGAATAACAAAATGTTGCCTTACGAATGACTATAAAGGGATGTGTCGCCGATGCTGTTACATGTCCTTGTTGTCATTATCGACATGATCATCATGATCATCAACTTCTCAAGCAATCGCTCATCATTTTCTGTCGATTGCAATCTATTGTTTTATTTTTCTATTGCTCATTGTAACAAGTCGAAACGAGTAATAACGATGAAATATGAGCTATTTTTAATGACAAACTGGAAAAAGATAAGAACCTATGACAGAACAGAAACTAATACGACGTGATCATGTCAGTCGACAATTAATAATGTCACTGAGCTTGTCGGAAGTTAATAGAACTGTAATATACGAGTAATAATTCGTTTTAAGAGAAAAAAAATGCATTCGACTGATATGATGATGATTATTATTTCATTAGATTGAAAACAGACTTTTCTTTTTGTTTAATCGATAGTAACAAATATTCGTTTTCATCAATCAAATCACAGAATACTTGTCAAAGACATTGTATAACCTAATCGATGATATGTTAGATTTATCTGCTCTTTTTCTTCTTCTGTGTGTATATGTTGTCTTTTTTGGCAATGTATGTCGAGTAATCATTGATCGATTATCATGCACATATCTGTATACAATTGCTCGCTCGATTTACGTCAAGATGGAAGTACGATGTAAACAAAACAAAGATAAATGATAATTCATATGAAAATGATATATTAGAAATTCGTCTTTTTCTTTTTTTGAAAACAAATTATAGTCTCAAGTGTTTTCTTGTTCCTTTTATTTTAATTAGAAAAAACAATACATTGGTTAATTGCCAACGTGATAAGAATAAATTTTGTTAAAAATCATCCATTGATTGAATGTCATATGTAGATTTGTCAGTACGATCTGAAGAAGAAGAAAAAAAGAGAATTGGTAATAGAAAATAATCGAACATACTAGAAATAGATTTGTTCGTCGAAAGCAAAGGATTAGATCGTACGAAGGATTTAGATTTGATTGACGGTTCTATTGGATTTGTTATTAATCTTGGCGAAGATTTAGATATTAATGAGTTTCGACTTTGTTCTTGCCGTAGTTGAATAGTTTGCAAAGGTAATTTATTTAATGAGTCTTGTTCAAGATTGGATGCATTATTACTGAGTACATGAGATGATCTAATACGTTGACTTAATGGTTTCAACATTGACGATGTAGATGATTCACTTGTAATTCGAGGAGTTAATAGTCTGTCATTACCTGTTAATTGACTGAGAGAATCTTTTTTCTGTTGTAACAATTTTGTCGGAGGATGTTCACTATTCATTGAATCTAATCGATGACGAAGATTTCGAGACGATTTCAAGCGCGTGTCTAATGGTTCGTCATGTTGTTGCGTGAATGTGACATTTGAATGAGTTGACATTTTCGAATCTTCTTTTGGTTTGAGTGAATGTGTAGAATTCGATGATTGATGAGTTAGTTTTCCTGTTAGAGATACTTCAGTTTTGCCGTCTTCTTTATCTTTAGCTAGCCAACGATTGGCTTGAAATTCATAGATTTCATCGTTCGATGATTTCACTTTTGAACGATCGGAAAGTAGTAATGCACGTGTCGATTGATCCAAATCGAATGAATTCGTTTCTTCAATAGATTGAATTTGCCATTGATGATCATATGTCAAACTATGTGATGATATCCAATGTGCACGATGTTCGAAATGACCTGTCGATTGTTTTGTCGTAGATAAATGTGCTGAATCCTTGGAAAACAAATCATCTTGAGAACCAATACTATGTTCATCCCAAGTGACTTTCTTCTGTAAACTAATTCTATCCGACATAATCGGACTACGAAGAATACTTCGATTATTTCCATGATCATCATTTGAATTTTGTCGATAGAAAACTTGACTTATTTGTTCGAGACGTTGAATATAAATATTCGATATCATCGAACAAGTTGAATATTTTTTTCTAATCGTTACGGAATCAAGAAACCAAGCTGATCCAGCACCAGTATTATCGTGCCAAATTTTGATTCGATCGATTTTACCAACGTCAATATCCATAATCTAAATTCATGTCGATGATGAATCGAACGAGAATTTTTTGTAATTGACTTACAATAAATTCCGAAAGAGAATTTCGTTCGAAATCATTTTTTAATCGATTATTTAATTGATGAATGCCTGTTCGAGCAGATTTACCGTAGATCATGATAAATACATTCGCATCTGTACCAGCGTTCACGACTCGACCTGTTTTGACAATTATTTGATAACATATTGGTCCTTGACAAACAAAAATAAAAATACGACTTCAATAATAATAAGAAGAAGAAACAAAATTTACCTTTCCAATGTTGATCTGTAGTTGAATAGAGTTCGCCTTTCGATTTCAACGTACTAATTTGCTTTCCTAACCAAGTATTAAACGGAAAATAGACTTGTAATTTATTTTGATCATCGTTCGGCTGTATTTTCCACATGATTATTTCTTTAAGATCCCAATCAGATGCTAATTGACTTCGATCTGATTCAATTCTGTCAAAGCAAAGAAGAATAGAAAGTCATATTATATTTTCATCATCATCATCATTTTACGTTAGTTCTAATAGATCTCCAAGGTCATTTCCAACAATGGCAAATGTATCTAATTGATTATGTTCGAATAGATTAACTCGATTACTTGTTAATGCTAATCGACGTGTTTGACTTTTGGAACCACGTACGATTATTTGAATATTAGCATCTGTGCCTGCAAATGATCGTTCACCCGTACGTACTTGTAGAATATAAACTAGTACGAACGAACAAAAGAAAAAGCAAATGAGAGATTGAAATTTGTAAAAAAATTTATTATTTACTTGTGAGAGCGAAGTTTTTAGGTTGAGAAACAGTTGATTGAATTTCCTGATCGTTAGCTTTTGGTAGCCAACAATTAAATTCGCATATCCAAGTGATTGAAGTCGTTAGATTAGTTATTTCGATTTCTTTTAAAAACCATTCTCTATTCAATCGAGAACCGACGAGCTAAACAATGAAATCGAGAATACAAGTATTTTCCTGTACATTGAATTACATTGACATTTAAATGATGTAATTGTCCTATGTTTGGACCTTGAATACAAAACGTTCGAGTTGAACCACTCGGAAAACCATCGATTGATTTCGACGTTTTTTGTAAATTAATCGATGTCCAATTATTTTCAGTTCCGTAAATATATAAGAAAACCTTCGTGTAAGAAAGTGAACTCAAGTCAAGTTAATTTGAGGTTTTTTTGTTTACTTGCGCTCGAGTACCACAATTCTTTTTGGTACCTGTTCGAACTACAAATCGATAGGAAACTAAATCGGATGAATTTGATTGTTTTAATGGAGCGGATACTAATCGAGCTTTTGGATTTTTATAAGGCGTTAGTTTTCGTCTCTGAACAAAAGAAAAAAATGAATTTGTCATGAAATTTTCGATGAAAATACCTGAGATTCATCGCGAGGTTTCGTTCGTTCATGTTCATGAGCATTAATCGAACACAAATAACAAAATGTGTGTTGATCATCATCACAATCGAAAAAGACGCTTGTATTCATCCATTTCGAATTCGAATTTCGTCGATTTAATTGTTCAAATAGTGAATCTAAACCATATCGACGAGCAATATCTACTAAATCTTTTTCATTGTCTCTCCAACTCATGTTATGAACGTTAGTTCTCTACGTTTCCGAATGAATGCCATTTGTTGATAACACACCTTAACGATGACTTCATTGTCACTGGTAACCAGGCAAATAAAAGAAAAGAATTTATCTTTGTCGTTCTTTGCTATCTAACACCTCTGTTAAAGACGCAGAAGGAGAAGAAGGAATAGAAAGAGGAAAAAGTAAGGCTAATAGAATACATTTGAAGGTTTTTATTCTTTTTTTTTTATAAAAAAAAATGAATGGATATATAATTAGTTATTTCCAATGTTTTTTTAAATTCATCCGGTGACGTTCATTAATGGATATTTGTAATGACACCGTCAACAATGGTTAATACAAATCAGCCCCCTTGTTGGGTAACTTATGATAACTCACACGCAGTAAAAAGGAAGAGTAGCAATTTCACTACCTTTAATAACGCTCGTATTAGTTTCAACAACATTCGATTTCTGCTTTGAATATTTTTTTTATTTCTCGTCAAAAAATGAAAACAAAAACAGAAATGAAAATGAAAAACAAATCATCCTACAAAAACGAACAACCAAATAACTGTTTTGTTTTAATTTCGTTGCTAATCATTAAGCAGCACGTTTCCAGAATTTTTTCAATTCTTCTGGTGGCGGATCTGGATGTACATTTGTAATAACACCAGTGCCAACGGTTTTGTTTTCAGCATCACGTAATGTAAATCGAGCACCTTTTTCCATAACCTAAATATTATTCACAAATAATCAGAACAATTTTCTCGAACAAAAAAACAAAAACCAAACAAACCATTCGTTTGCTTGCATATAAAGTTATTGTAGCGTCTTCGCCAGGCATGATCATTTCACGACCTTCAGGTGCAACACCTTTCACACCGATATCATAAGTTCGACAGTACATTGTCAAAGCAAATTCTTTTGGAATCGGTTCTTCTCGGCCACCTTCTTCTTTCGATAAGAAATATGTCTATAGAAATGATTAAGATTAAGACAAAAATGCATGTTGGAACAAGTAAATCTTACTTGACAATCGAATTTATTGTGCATTTTCAATGAGCCAGGTTTGCCAATGAATACACCACGTCGAACATCTTCTTTTCGAATATTTTTAAGTAAAATACCTAATTGATCACCTGGTTGAGCTTGATCAATTGTTTGATGAAACATTTCCAAGCCTAAAAATCAAATTTACTTATTCATCAGTTCATCAATATTTTTCTTTCTCTTTTTACCTCCAACAATACCCTTGCTGACTTTATTATGTCCAACGGCTTCAATAGCATCGCCTTTCTTAGCTATACCACGTTCGACACGACCTGTAACAATTGTACCTTTGTCTAAAAAATCAAATCGAACATAGCCATCATATAATCACCCGTGAAATCATACTTGGAATCGAATAGACATGTTCAACTGGTAATAAAAATGGTTGATCGACAGCTCGTGGTGGTACAGGAATATACGTATCAACAGCTTCGAGTAATTTTACGACTGTGTCTCGGCCTATAGCTGCATCTCGATTCTGAAATATGTCAATTTAGAATCGATTCGTTTCTATTATAGACATTTTACTTCAAGTGCACATAAAGCCGAACCAGGTATGATTGGTGTATTTTCACCATCGAAACCGATTTGTGTTAATAATTCTCGTAATTCAAGTTCGACCTAGACGACAATCAGTTTGTCGATGTTTTTCTTTTTCATACAAAAGATTATTCTTACTAATTCAATCATTTCTTTATCAGCTGCATCAGCTTTATTCATAAAGACAACAATTTTTTCAATGCCAATCTAAAACAATTTCGAATAGACATTCAATTTCAATTGGATGTCACGAACTTGTTTGGCAAGAAGAAGATGTTCACGTGTTTGTGGCATAACACCATCAGTAGCGGCAACAACAAGTATTGCGCCGTCCATTTGTGATGAACCAGTGATCATATTCTAAATAAATACTCAAGTTTCAATAGAATTCTCTCGGAATATACTTTGATATAATCAGCGTGACCTGGACAATCGACATGACCATAGTGACGGTTAGCTGTCGAATATTCGATATGTGCAGCATTGATTGTAATACCACGTTTTTTTTCTTCGGGTGCATTGTCAATATCTTCGTATTTTTTAACTTTTGCTAATTTCTTTTCACTTAAAACTAATAGAAAATAAATTCAATTTGAATTCGCCATTTTTTGTTTTTCTGTTTTTATTCAATCTTACTTCGAGTAATAGCAGCAGTTAAAGTTGTTTTACCATGATCAACATGACCAATCGTACCTATATTTATATGTGGTTTATCACGTTTGTATGTTTTCTTTTCTACAACAACTTGAGCAAGACATCGACGAAAATATGCATTGATCATTGACATATCAGTCACTGATTGCTAGAGAAGAAGACAAAATCAATCCAACGATGTTCTAACTATTGAACTTCGAGATATATGTATATACCTGCATAACATGTCGATATGTTGGTGCGACTTGCCGTAAACAAAATAAGGATCTTGTTCCTAGCATTTTTGTTTGATTCTATTCGGATTGATGTGTACCGATTGAATAGAAATGATGATGATGACTGTTTATTGGAGCTTTTGAATATCTTCTTTTAGTTAGGAGAGGCTGATTTATTTTACGTAAAAGTAATGTTTACTCTTATGTCTATTTGTTATTTGTATTTAACCAATCGTGAAAGTCAGTCCGATCATTAGCGACATCATGGCAAATACATATAGTAAATCACATTTTCAGAATTAAAGAATAATAGATTATGAAAAGAAATTGAAGGACATCTTTACTCAAACAGAATCAAAAAGCATTGATTCACTTCATTTTTTTTCTTTGCAAATCAACCTGTTGAACACGGCTGAATTGGCTTGTTCTAATCAATCTAATTTATTATATTATCCCATAAGCGGTAACAAGTAAAAAAAAGAAGCCAAAAAAAAACTCCGAGAACAGAAATAAAGGTGTAATCAGGAGAAAGAAGAGAAGAGAAGAGAAAGAAGGAAGCACTGCAAGAGAGAGATGGAGGGAGGCAAAGAAAAAGACGCGTCTGTCAGACTCCTTGGAAAATTATATGCATTCGTGTTGTTATTAATTTTTTTCACTTTGCTCTATTATTCTTTCCTTTCCTTTGTTCGTCTCTTTTTCTCTGTCTCTCTCTCTCTCTCTCTTTTGCTACTCTGACTGCACATATATATGTACTATATATATATCGCACATACATTCGTCTTCATTTTTTTTTCTTCATTTTAATCACAAATGATGAGGCAATCAAACCTAACGAATGCAATGTTCATCAACGCTTGACTAGTTCGTAACTATTTTCAATTTATTCCTTTCAAATACTCTAGTAGACATTTCAATCAACATGGATAATGATTTTAATAATGAAGACTATGTTCAAACTAAAACACTCTTTCAACGTCATTCAAAAGGTCCTGTTATGTTCAATGGTTGTTCACCGTTAGGCGATGTAATCATCCTTGATAATGTAAGTCCACTGAAATCATACGATTTAACTGGATGGTATATCGAACGACAAACTGATTCACATCCGTATCTTCGTTATACATTCACTGATCAATTAATAATTCCGCCATTGACAACGATTGAACTCTGGTCAAGTACATCAACTCCTCAATCAAATGAAAACA
>ERZ781398.2869-NODE-2869-length-14015-cov-4.251003_pt1 | contig 14015 bp, 9 predicted proteins | sample MGYA00433077_ERZ781398 | MGnify/ENA primary metagenome ERZ781398 (study PRJEB29847, sample SAMN06458254) | wastewater metagenome | isolation source: Wastewater bioreactor | place: South Africa: Cape Town | study: EMG produced TPA metagenomics assembly of the... | reverse complement strand
TAATATGTAGATCTTTTTCATAATATTTGTTGTTGTTTTTTTTTTGAATGAACAGTTAGGAAATAAAGTTCAATTCTAAACCTTTTTCAGATCGAATTCTCAAATGCCGGTATTCACTCGTGAGTTTGTCTCATGTCGAGCTCAACCATGTCATCCACATTTGTACAATGATCCTGTGATGCTTAGTTGCAGTCATGTCTTTTGTCGTTCATGTTGTTTAACATTAGCTCAACAAAGCAATGATAGATCGAGTAAATTTCAATTGTTTTCTCGTTTAAAATGAATTCCTTTTCTGAATTTGCTTAAGTTCTCTGTCCGATTTGTTCGTTTCGAATAACTTTTCTTGATCCAAATCAGTTTGCTGACAATCTTATTTCACATGGAACATTAGCTTCTATGGTTAAACAATATTTACGAGAAGAAAATCAACAACGAATTTGTTATTCATGTCAAAAGAATTTTATTTTGCCGAATTCGAATGAGAATTTATGTCGAAATTGTCAAAATGAAAATGAAGATATTAAAAAGAAGATTCTCGATCGAATAACTGACTGTGATAGACTTATAGAAAATCGAAAAATCATTGCTTTGACTACAGTACATCGACAAATCAAAGATATGTATGAGATTATCGATCAACGAAAGGAAATATTTATGAATAATATTGATCAATACCAAGAAACATTGATCAACCAACTACAAAAACAAGAAGAAACAAATGAAATCAATGCGTAATTCGATAGTTTTCTTTGTTCGAATGATGAATCAAATCGATAATTATTTTGTAGCCGAAAACATCAATCGATTGATATCGAAGCAGTTTCAGCTTTAGTTGAGCCACGTCTCAATGCATTGAAGTATGAATGTATTTCAATTGATTTTAAATTGAAATTCTTTTTGTAGAAAGAATGAAAACTTTTCAGAAAATATTCAAGTCGAAAAAGAAATCAATCGTTTAGATATCGAAGCTGATCGTCAATTACGTTTACTCAAACATAAATCCGACATAGTTCATTATTTATTTTCAATTTAATCACAATTTGAATTCTTAATTTTAGGTACCAATTCTTTCTCAAGTAAATTCTAAACCATTGAATCATGTTTTTGGTGAACTTCTGTTCAAATCGCTTGAAATTAATTCAAAATTATCATCAGGTAGTTCTTCATCATCATCATCAATGGTCAATACAACAGGTGATAGAGATCTTCAATCAATTCCTCGCAAATTACCCAGGTGGACAGTTGGTGTGAAAAGTCTTCCAGATCATATTTGCATTTATTCACTTGATCGATCGACTTTAATCTTCAGTTGTAGTTCATCAGGTGTTATATCATTATTAACTTATGTTTCACCGGTTACATACGATTCTCCACGATATATTCGATCGTTTCATCTCTTTCCTCAACAAACACATCTAGCAATTCAATCGTTTCTTGTTTTCAACCACTTTATTTTCTTACATCTTCAAGACAAACATCAAAATGGTTTGATCTATTTATTTTCTCATGCAGGCGCACTTGAATGTGCACCTATTGAATTATCCCATCCAGTTCATCAATATCTAGCCGATGAAAATCGTCTTTGGGCAATCAATTCTGTTACTCATTCAGTCTATTATCATGCTCAACCGACATCTACTCATGAAATTGACTCAGTTTTCTCGAACATCGAAGAATTCATTTCATTTTCACGTCAATCGAATTTTCTTCCAATTCGTATGTCAATCAATCAACAATCATTAGCTTTACTCGGTCAAGATCGTCAACAAGTGTTTATCTATAATAAACAAACTCGTGAACGAATTTTTACGAGTCATTTCAGTGCTGGTGATCGAATGAATGTTTGCGATATTGGTCTCTTTCCACGAGAAAATAGTTTATTATTAAAGTTTAATTTGTTATCCCACAGTACGGCTAAACGTTCGTTATTTATTCATTTCGATACGAAAAATCAATCTGTTGGAAAAATTGAAGAACAAAATTGTTTAGGTGTAGCTATTGGTCCTAATAAAGAAATCTTAATGGGTTTCAATCTTCGAGCAGGAATTATTCGTTGTTGTATGTGAACATATATATATATATTTTTTTGTTTTCAGAATTCATTATTATAGAATTGTTTATATTCATATGTTGAAATAAAAATGTCTTAGAAATTTCGAATTTGATGAGTGTATTTGCTTTTATTTCAAAAATAATCATTACATGAGCATTTTTTATCTGGAGTAAAATGATGGATTCGATTTGCATCACCAACAATTATATGGCATTGACGAATTGCAGCTATTAATTTCGTTGTCCGGTCTACACAATACCAAACACAAAAATTACTTACGACAATCTCCACAAATACGAAGATTATTTTTAATTTCGATCAATTTGGTCTTTGGATTGAGCACAAAATTCCAAGCAATTGAGAGTTTCTCACTATGACCACATAAAACAGATTCTATTGTTTCATCTTCATTGAGTGGTCTTGTTATCAAGTTGAATCATATGTGTGACCCTGTTGTTGAAGTTCATTTGAGAGCACTTTCATTTGTGCATAAATTTCATTTGATCGAGGATGTGATCGATCATGTGCTCGGATTTGCTAAACAATATTCGTGTGATATGAAAAGACAATGGAAAACTAATTAATTTTGACAGAAAGAAAAGAAAAATTCGGTTTCATATAGATTGAAGTTCCTTATCGATTCGTAGTGAAAATAATATTCTGAATTTGATGAATAGAAACTTGAAATTGCATTTAATTTTAACTGAATAAATAGGAAATCATGTACGAACATTTGAACTGTGCTATTACGAATTGTTTGAGTATCGATGAGGAAGGTAATATGAACTAAGCATCGAAATAATCAAATATCGATAATGTGAACAGAAATAAGACTTATTAGCGAAAAAAAATATTTCTATGATATTTGAGAAATATTAGTTTCGTATACACTTTTATAATTAATCAGTCAGTATAATCGATATACGATGAAAGTGTCTCGATTTCATTGTTAATACTGATTGAGTAGCTATAGAAAAATTCTTTTTGTTATTGTTTGACATTCTAATAGTAATAGTTCTGATTCATCAACCGATTCTTCTGAAATTTTTTCTCTGTTTAACCTTGAAGAAAAAAAGCTCTCGTCACCCTCATTCTTTTTTTACGTGCTTTTGAGAGAAGAGAAGAAAAAGAAACAAACCATTAATGGCATTTAGCAACGTACTTTTTCGAATAGTTGACCTATAATATATTCTCTGTTTCATATTTGTGTTCGATTGAATTGAAAATCAGTGTGCATGAATCGTTTTGGTGATATTGATCTATCATTCAAAAGACTTCCACCTATTTATGGTTATTATAGTCAAGAGCTAGTTTCAATTGAAAAAGCACTTCAACCAATTGAATCACAAATCAAAGAATTATCTAATTATGTTAAAATAGCAAAAAAACACTGTCACTATCCGAATGAACATGGTCTATCCAAAGATCAATCGGCTTCCATTTACATTTATACGATGGAATGGGGAGATACAGCACTCTACCGTGTTTTAAATCAAGCATTGCGATCAGAAAATCGACAAACATTAAAAATCTGGTTTTCATATTTGAAATTATTTGATACAGCATTGGATCTATTACCAACTGTCAAAGGAGCTATTTGGAGAGGTGTTGCTTTGGATATTGGAAAAGATTTCACTAAAGATCAAATCTTTACTTGGTGGTCTGCCAATTCGTGTTCATCATCAGTCAATGTCATCGAAGGATTTCTTAGTAGTGCAAAAAATGCGACTCTTTTCCTAATTGAAGCTATCAATGGGAAAAAGATTTCTGGATATACTGAATATGAAAATGAAGACGAAGTTATTTTGAAAATGGGAACACAATTTCGTGTCAAATCAAATCCATTAAAAAGGCCTGATGGCTCACATATTGTTCATTTAATTGAAATCAATGATAATGATAATGATGATCAATCGTCGGCAACAACGGTGACCAATTCAGATGTTACTCGAAAACCATCAAGTGAGTTCATTTTCATTTCACCTATTTTCATTTTGTACTTGTTTTTCAATTCAAGAGCAAGAAAATATTGGACATAATCAATTATCAAACAATCTCAAATGGAAACAATTTGCAATTACGATCACTATAGGAGATGGTATTCAACTTAATGGACCTCAAGGTATCTATTTCGATGATGAACAACAAACGATTTACATTGCTGATTATGAAAATCATCGTATTGTTAAATCGAAATTTGGTAGAAATAATAGTCAAGTAGTTGCTGGTGGAAATGGCGAAGGAGATAGAATCGATCAATTGTCCAGACCAACTGATGTAATTGTCGATCAAAAGACAAAGTCTTTGATTATTTCTGATTATGGAAATAGAAGAGTTGTTCGATGGTCAATGAAAGATCAACACGATCAACAAATCATCATATCTGATATTTATTGTTATGGATTAACGATGAACAAAAATGGAGATCTGTTTGTTTCAGATTGTGAGAAGCACGAAGTGAAAAGATGGAGAGAACATGAAAAAGAAGGAATAATTGTCGCAGGTGGAAATGGGAAAGGAAATCAACTTAATCAGCTGAACGGTCCGACATTTATCTTCGTCGATAGAAATGACACAGTTTATGTCTCGAATTATTCCAATCATCGGGTCATGAAATGGATGAAGAATGCAAAAGAAGGTGTTGTTGTTGCTGGCGGACAAGGTCAAGGATATAGTTTGCAATTATTGTCACATCCAACGGGAATGACTGTGAATGAAATGGGTGATGTGTATGTGGCTGATTCGGAAAATCATCGTGTTATATATTGGCCATCACAATCGAAAGAAGGTCGACTGATTGTTGGTGGAAATGGTCAAGGACAAGGATCGAATCAGTTAAATAGTCCAATAGGTTTAGCATTCGATCGTGAAAACAATCTTTATGTTGCTGATTGTGTAAATAGTCGAATCCAACGATTTGATATTGATCGAAATTAAAATTTCATCGTAGAGTTTATGATAGTTTTATCTGAAAAAGGGATAAAAAATTTTGGTTATACATAAATTACAAGAATGAAACGTGATGAAACTTTTGTGATATGTCCGACATGTAGATTTATATATTTATTTGAGAAAGTGTAGGCATGTCATTACATGTAACTTTAAAAAAATGATGTAATTATATATTACTACGAAGTCAAATCTGATAATTTAATTACGTCATTTTCTTGCCTACATAGTATAAAAGTCGAAATCGAGAGATGCTTAGAAGGACTTTCTCTTTTCATAGATAACTTGTTGCATTTTTAATCGTATTCATGGCCAGCAAGCAAGAGCAAGACCAAAATGGTCAAGACTAGAATTTCATATTAAATCCATGCGAAATTTTCACATTTCTGTGGGCTTTTCAAAATTTCGCTTTGCTTTGCTAAAACTGACGATAACGTTCCTCAAGATATGGCAGCCGAAAGTACTGATTGGTCATATGGTCCTTCAACAGGTAACATAGTTTGTGATACTAATTCTGTTCATGATCATCTACCTAAGTTTACCAAGGATATTGACATCATTGGTTTAGAACTTGATCTTCCAGCGGAACAAAATGGTAGTTTTACATTTATCGTCGATGGTGCTCGAACGCCAACAAAACCACTTCGTCTTGGAAACGTTGCTGATCCAGGTGTTTTTCTATTAAAAAAAAGGACAGATACTAAGTTTTCAGAACTTAACACTCTTGAACTAACAAGTTATTTCTTTCTTCACGTTGATTTTTATGATGAACTACATTTTTCATTTCGTTATGAATAAATCCAAATGAAAATTTATTTAATGATGTCAAAATATTTTTTTTAAAACTGAATATTTCAATACGAGAGGAGAGTTAACACAAAAAAAGAGGAATATGTCAATAGTTCTAAGCGCAAAGATTCTTAATAATACCAATAGTATTTTCTTGATTGTGTGCAATAGCAAGATCATTTCGTCCATCATGATCAAAATCACCAACAACAATTCCCTCAGGATAATAACCTACTGGTATCGTTATACTTGGAGCAAAACTTCCATTATTAAAACCAAGGAATATATTTGTATCATTGCTTAAACGATTTGTAACAATAATATCTGCAAACGTATCATTATTTAAATCACCCACTGCAACTATATGCGGAAATATGCCGGTATGTAGTGTTGTGCCTAATACGAATGAACCATTGCCAAAACCGAAAAAAATACTAGTAGTATTTGAAAATTCATTAGCGACAGCAAGGTCTACTTGATTGTCGTTATTAAAATCACTGATAGCCACTGACGCTGGTTGATAGCCAGTTGGGAACATTGTTTGTTCCGAAAAATTTCCATTACCATCATTAAGTAAAATACTAACACTATTGTTATGATAATTGACGGCAACAATATCCGTTTTGTTATCATTATTAAAATCGCCTAAAGCTATTCTTATCGGTTGTGAACTGGTTTGAAATATTTCTGGCAGTGAAAAATTTCCAAAACTATCACCAAAATAAACGTAAACATTGTCATCGTAGAAATTTGCAACGATTATATCAAGAAAAGAATCGTTATTAATATATCCAAGTGCGAGAGCATAGGGAGAATAACCTGTTGAAATAGATATCAGTGGAGAAAAAGTTCCATTACTGTAGCCTAGATATACAGTACTCGTGTTATCACCTGAGTTTACAACAACAAAATCCAGTTGATTATCTCCATTTAAATCGCCGACTGCAATTCCTATAGGTCTCAATTGAGTTGATAATATCGTCTGTAATACAAAACTGCCATTACCATCACCCAAGAGTATACTAACAGAGTTATTCATATGATTCGTAACAGCCAGATCTAAATGACTGTCATTATTCAAATCAGCACTGATAATCTGTGCTGGATGGCTACTAACAGTATATCTAGTCATCGGTGCAAATGTTAGTTGACATGTTCGTGTCGATAGACAAAATGTTGTCCATACTAATGGCAAACAAACTGATGCTGGCGTACAACATGTGTTCATCACGCAAACAGATTCATTGGATGAACATGTATCATTATTATTATATGGTTCTAATAACATGCAAAGACTTGCTGGTGCACAATAAGCTCGATTATTGTGTGTACGATAATCAAAACATGGCGTTTGCGATTGACGACAAGTGTTGCTGTCGTTATTGATAGTGCATTGTGAAAGAAAACAATTAGTGTTTATATTTGATGCTGTATGAGAAACTGATGCAGGAGAGAGTGTGAATTCAATTGAAAAATTTTGTATAAAACATGTGTGTACTAATGATGAAATTGGTGGAACTTGAAATGAAATAAAATAACAAGTTAATTCTTTTTTAAATTGTAATAAACTCACAAAAATCCAGTAGAATAGACAATATGAATGTCAAAGACAAGATTGTTTTCATAATTTATTGATTTTTCGCCGTCGACAAAGTTTTACAAATTTATAACATCAAATGTTACGTTAGTATGTAGAAAAAGGAACTATATAACATACTTTGAATAAGTATATACCTAACGAGAAGAAAAATCGAATTTATGGCACTATATCGAATGTTTATATGTAACGGATTGATGAAAAAAGTATAAAAAATTGAATTAATAAATAAATCATGCTTATTTTCCTTTTTCTACAAATATACGTGTGCACATTGATTAGAGTGCACGATCGATGAAACAGGATTGCCAAATTTAAATTTAAAAAATCAGGATTTTTTTTCGCAAAACCAAAAGTCATTGTATGATCTTTTACTCGATATTAAACTCCATTATTTAACTGTTTAATCGCTATGAAAACTTGCCTACTTTTTTCATGACAAGCTAATTACTCAAAAACTTTTCTCAGAATTGACAATAAATCGAGTTTATCTAAGATATATTCATAGAACTAAAGATTGATTCAAGAAGAAGAGGTATATATTGGTTTGTAGAGAAAATTTTGCTCTATCGAATAGTGCAATTATTATTATCGACTTCGGCTGACTTGATTTCGATCTATAAATAAACTAAAAACAAGCAAGACATCAACTTTTACGGTTAATTGTATTTCAGAGTACGTTGATAAACCGAAATTTGATTCGCTCAACAATTTTATGTGATTTCCAGTTTCACTAAATTAACTTTTTAAGCCAGTATATTTCGATGATAGCGATAGGATTTCGTTTGTGTTGATCAACACTGTTTACTAATGAATTTATGTGTTTAAAACAGAAACAGAATCGATTAAAAATGATGTCACGAATTTATTGATAAAACAAGAAACTGATAATACCTATAATAGATATATTTTCGATTTTATGGCACTTTTTTATAGAATAGTTTTAGTCTGCGTTTTTACTTGAGTTAGATCAATCGAAAATAATCGACTACGTATGTAAATAAAATGTATAATTACACGTTCAATTGATGTTAATGGCGCATGAAAAAAAGCGTAAATAGATTGATTAGATGACTATATGAAGAAGAAAGTTGATTTTCCATGAAACTGAGTAATGAATCATCTTTAATGCTGATTATGTAAGATTTGATATAAAGTTCAAACCATTTAGAATTGCATGTTCGTTTAGTATTCATTGCAGAGATTATGTCCTTGACTGTAGAATCGTATATGCATTTCTTAACTGACCACACACACACACATGTATATAACAATCAAATGATCATTTTCGTTAAGAGAAAAAGAAATATTGTTGATAATGAAGCTTTAGAATTGTTAAAGAAAACACTCGGTATGACCTTCGAATGTTTTCTTTAGATTTTATTTAATTGAAGAGTTAGGAATCAGAACAAATATTATTATCATCATCATCATCATCATTTTGAGTACTATTTGATGTTCACAACCTTCGTTTTGTCTATGATCACATATAATTTGAGACCATAATTTCTTAGCTAAACATTTCATTTTTATCTTCTAATTGCTTTTGACGGAACAAAAAAAAATGAACATATATAATACTGAATCATTTTCTTCCATTTATAATAACCTAGACATTACAGTATTCAAAAGACAAGTTCAATATATAAAGAAAAGAAAATTATTTATTCATTGATTGTTGCAGTAATTTTATTTGTAATATTTATGATATAATGTGAGAAATGGAAAAAGATGCATTTTTGTTTTGATCGTATAGTCAGCACGTTTGAATTCATTATTTATAATGTCTTACTTTTAGTAATTCTCCTGTGCAATCACTTGATCTATTTGGTTCATTTAGTATTAATCAACAAGTCTACATATTGAATGTTAATGTACACTATGTTCATTGATTTGAATGATTTCAAGTAGTTAGTCTAGTTGATGTCTTCGTCGTCATCAAATAATTGTCGTTGACAGACAGTAGACAAATACTTTTTTAAACTCTGAAAGAAAAAGGCTGTGGGAAATAACAAATAAAACATTCATTTGACATGAAATAAGCATGCCAAATAACTAATTCATAATAAATTAAGGAGAATGATGTCCTTGCAGTTCTATCGAAGGAGGTTTGCAATTTTTCTTTGATAAGACATTTATCACCAAAAACAGGCGTATGCAAATACGTTCACAATGAATGACATAAAATGACAATAACTAGAGAAGCAGAAGAGTTCATCGTCCAACGACATAATCTTGTCAGCATGTATAAAAGCACTAGCACGTTCGTTAATCTAACTGATCTGTCTCTCTATAGGGAGTAGATACAAGGTCAATAAGCTGGTTTGATGATGAGTGGAACGTGCTGTTCATTCATTGACTCTATTGAAGACAAGAAGTACTTGCATTTCATTTTCTAATCAGCACTATAGTTAGTTCTCAGACTTAATTCTTCATACAGAGGTGCTTAACATCGATGCATCTAATCGATTTCCGCTAGAGAACAGAATGTCAAGAATTGTTCTTCTTCTTCTTTCTTTATTTTCTGATGCAAATCGACATCCGTCGTGCGTATAAGATTTTCTACTACAAGTTAACTTGATTTATTTCATGTATGCGTACATTGATCTCGTCAGCTGACCTTCGATGAACAATAATCAATGACCCATGGCAATTGTGGCAACGATTGACACCTAAGTGTGTTCACTGTCCCTTTTACTTTAATAGTCGCACTTAGCAAGTGACATCGAAGGTGTTGCATACAGTATGTGAGCACAATTTCAATAATCACTTTTTGTATTCGATATATAAAAATCAAATTCATTCATACTCCGCCCTCCGTCATTCTTAATGTCATCGTACTATCAACTTGAAACTAATAGCTGCGTCGTCTGTCATTTGAATACGTTTTCCGCTAATATTGTCAAAGACAAAAATTTTAATGTACATATGACCTTGTTTCGGCTATTCATAAGATGTACATCCATAGAAACAAAAAGTCTATCGATTGAGAGTACTGAAGCCGGAAACAATCACTCAGTAAAAACAGCATCATCAGTATGTAATAGAAAAGAAACCTTATTGCAAATAAATATATATAGAGTGTCAACGACAATACCATGCCGCCAAACATACTCATCATATCTTCACAATCTGAAGAACGCGACATATATATATATATATATATGCTCACTTCTCATCTTTGTATTATCTTTGCTGTGTGAGTGAGTGTGTGCATGGTATCATTTGGGACTGCGAAAGCAAAAGAATAAGAACACTCTAATGACTGCAATTAGACATTCTTATTCTTACACACACACACATATACAAATAAGCATATACATATACACATGTGATGATGGTCACTTGCCGCAAGGAGCAAGAGAATGAGAGAAAGATTGAGTGAATGAAGTAGAAAACAATGATGAAAAATTCATTTTTATCATTCGATTATCATTGAAATCTCGTCAAATATGTATTTGAAATTCGAAAGATATAAAAGAGCAAACAATAGGTCTATCTCTAATGAGAATGATGAAGAAACCAAGCAAATGGTCATCATATTCTCATTGAATCTTTTATGCAATCTCATCAGTAAAGCAACAGTCGCTTGTCAGTCTTTAATACAATAGTTAATGGAGCCTGTTACGTAGTGAACAAGTTGTCATTCAGAAATACGTATATACATACATTCCTTGATGTATTTATATATATTTGCCAGAAATCCGATAGATAACGACAGGCAAACGTTAAATTAATGGAATGTCGCCACACAATGTTTGCTGGCCCTGAACAAAGTTAGTTCTCGTTGTCTCATATTCATAGCATAACGATGAAGAGATGGATTATTCTTTTCTTTTCTCTCTTGCTCTCTCGCTCGCTCTCCTCTTCTCTCTTCTTTCTCGTTCTTGCACGCATAAATTTTTCTTCTTGTTCTTCTTTCTCTTTGTCTTTCTCGTTTCTCGATCGTCTCTAATTAGGGACGAAGAGATGATTTGACTTTCGGTCTGTATCGCAGCAGCCACAACTTTTCTTCTTCCCTCCTTCTTTTATTTCTCTTTCTTATATTCTAAAGTTTATTTGTCTTGTGTAGACCCATAGCGAAAGAGCACATACACACATACGCACACGCAAGAGGGACAATCAGTGAGTAAGACGACCACTACTCCCATCCTATATTTGTTATTTTAACAGTACAACCAACGTTCACATATTGATTTCTTCTTTCTTTCTTTTTTTCTTTTTTAGTTCATTCTATTCTCACTTTATATTCTTTCTCTTAAATCTATTTGATACATACATACACGCACATACGCACAAGGCACATACCAACACCGAACGAATTGATATAGATAGTGTGCGATTCTGTATCAACAAGTGTTTTATATGATGTTATCCGTCAATGTGATGGTGATAATTTTTCATGGTTCAAGATGAAAATGAAGATAATCATCTCGATTGTACTTTGTCTTGTCCTTTATCATCAAGGTAAGATCTTTGTCTATGTTCGTTTCTGTTTCGGTAGATTTTAATAGAATAATTTGTCATAGTTATTCGATGAAAGATGTCTGATGAGAATATCAAACGTATTCAACCGATTGCATCATTAGCATGTCGAGGCATTGTTATCTAGCGAATGTTACCAGCTGAAAAAGCAGAATTAGTCTAACAATATGACGAATGCATATTTAAATGACGGAAAAAGAAGAAGAAGAAGAAAAAACTGACAAGGCCAGTTTTATTAATAAGAGAATGTTGTTAGTTGTTCAGATTGATTTCAATGTCTATATGCCTGAGTAGTTTATATTCTTTTGTGTCTATTACCTAACTCTTTCATCTGCATAGATGTTGAAAAAACTATGAATCCCAATAGACTGATCGGTGCATAGGGAACAGCTGTATCATAGAATGAAACGAGTATAATTATTCAAGATAGAAGCTTTGATTAAATATTGTTACATAAAATGAACATACAGCAAACAATGATTTGTTTCGCATCTATTTATTTATTTATTTATGTAGGTGTATTAACGATTGCTCATTCAATCGGACCCAGTTTTATTTCGACAATAACAAGTCAACAAAGACTTTATTATAATAATCTTGGTACACGACTTGATTGTCTAGCAAATGGTAATCCATTGCCAGTAATAACATGGTTGCGGACGAATGCCAATGATGATCGTCCGTCAACAATTGTCCAGTCTTCAGAATTCATGTGAGTCATCTTATCGTAGACGTTTTATCCTTCGTTTCAGTTGTTAGCTATTGATCATTCTACGGGCATCAGCTGTAGATTGTTGTGTCGGCAAGCTCAAAGACATATTTATACATCTAAACATACATATTCGCAATAGAGCACAACGGAAATTCATTTTTAATCATTATTCGACACCTGTCAAATAGGCTAATCAACATTTAACACGAATATCGAAATAACACAACAAGTCTTATCATTAACTTCTTTGTTTTTTTTCTTCATAGTAATGTTTATAAGAATGGTAGTTTATTTATTCGACCATTTCGAGATTATTCGAAATTGATACATGCTGGTACTTATATTTGTCAAGCAGAAAATGCAGCTGGTAGTATCCAAACAATACCTATCCAATTAAGACCACGTGAGTACAAATAAACGTCAGTGTGAAATTTGTCTTGATACCATTAACATATCGAGATATGCTTTTGGCGAAACAACAAGAGAAAAAAAGAAGAAGAAGAAGGAGAAATGAAAATACATTCTTGAAATTTCACCTCCCCCGCCCTTATTGTGTGTAATTCGATCGAGACTAGTTCATAAATAAGTTGCCTGCCTATTTGAAAGGAAATGTCAATAAGATTATTATTTGTTTCGTCGTATATACGAGACAAGCATATGGCTGATCCTAACCGGAGCCACTTAAGCACTCGCAGAGACAGTAAGATTAGACTGACACATTCTGCTAATAAATCTCTCGATCGTAGATTATCTTTTCTTCATCTCGAAGCCGGAAATCAAGATGAACACAAGTATGTGTACAGTATGACTTCTTGACAAGTGCTAACGAATGAGCATATGTCCATGTATGTATACAGTGATTATCACTTGGGTAAATTTTCTCTTTCGCACTTATTTGCTAGAATTTTTTCTCTCTTCTGTGCCCAATTAAATGAACAATATACACACATACATAGGCGTGCTTATGCATCACTCGTGAGAACATAGGTTGATATTCGAATTCCTACTGTGTTCGATACATATACGTGTGGAATATTGAATTGATTTCCTTTCTACTGATTCAATTGAAATCGAACGAGAGAGAGAGAGAAAGGAAACTTTATTACTATGAATTCAATGTTTAGATTAGAATGTGCGTGTTGTAGAAATTAATAAATTGTTTGAGACGTACAAATGTATCGAGTAAATAGATGATCCTCGCTAATCAGCTTCGAGCTAAAGAAGAACATCATTGTGTGACTGGCTGTACGACGTGCTTCGAAATGCATGCATGTCGTGTCCAAATATTTATTGACTATATCCGGACAAAAAACCAGATGACTCGACATCTTTCTATGCATGTGTCTATCATAGTTCACGTAAGACATACGTACCAACGGTCATTTTGAGTCTGTCGGATGATGATGATCATAGGTTACGAATACGGTCGA
>ERZ781398.2860-NODE-2860-length-14045-cov-4.103002_pt1 | contig 14045 bp, 9 predicted proteins | sample MGYA00433077_ERZ781398 | MGnify/ENA primary metagenome ERZ781398 (study PRJEB29847, sample SAMN06458254) | wastewater metagenome | isolation source: Wastewater bioreactor | place: South Africa: Cape Town | study: EMG produced TPA metagenomics assembly of the... | reverse complement strand
AGAGTTTATTTCATTTATTCCATTTAGTTCGAAAAACAAGATCATCACAGTCATGTTCATTCAAAATAACATCACAAATAAATATTCTCTACCAGAGTTTATTTCATTTATTCCATTTAGTTCGAAAAACAAGATCATCACAGTCATGTTCATTCAGAATAACATCACAAATAAATATTTTGTATGAGAGTTTATTTCATTTATTCCATTTAGTTCGAAAAACAAGATCATCAGAGACATAATCATTCAAAATAACATCACAATTAAATATTTTCTATCAGAGTTTATTTCACCTATTAGCAGTTTATTATAAAGAGATATTTATTGTTTTGAGACTTTCCAAGCAGAAATAGTAAGAAAATGGTAACTTGACAGGTGGAAATATTTTGTTCATAAATATTTTATATATCTAGGAATAAATGGTCGACAAAGTTCATACTTAAGATGAGATAGTTGTGGAAAATATCGAACCAACAGGGCATTGATTTGATGCGTGATATGGAAATTAAATATAGAATATTTTAAAGGGGAATCATGCGCAAAAGGTAAATGGAAAGCGATGATCATTGCTCAATTCAGGTAATGGTTTGATTCATGAATAAAAGAAGAATGAAAAATGCGTAATTGCTCTTTACATGGCAAATGAGGGAAGCTGACGAATAGTTTGAATGATTGAGTTGGCGTTTTCAGATTAAAACTTTATGTAGGACAACTGATCATGAATGATATGGAAATTGAACGAGCCGTAAGCAAAGTCTGTTCATATTTTGAGATCATTGTTTATATGAATGTATAAATGAATTTATTATTCAGGATAGTCTCAATAATGAACTATTATGTGATACTTCTCAGTAGATTGGTATTCATGTCTTTGTTATGCTACATATAAATACTGTGATAGAATGAGCAATTTAGTATCGGTAAGATTGTGTATAATTTATACGTGGATCAAATTTGTGTTCGCATATTTTTCTTTCCTCAAACTTTAAGAACGGGAAATTTTTGAGTTATATAGAGTACATGAAATTGTTATGGCGTCAATAGAAAAGTTGTTCTACTCTAATGAACAATCACAATATCACTTTTTGAATTCATATTGTATAAAAATTTTATGAAATTCCGGAATCTAAATTCACCAAAGATGATATTCATTTATTCTTCACAATCACAATATATTATTCAAAAATAATGTTTAATGAGAAGCTGCGATACAAACAAATAAATGATATCAGATTTATATTCGTATATTTGATTAACTAGTATTTAAGTTCCGAGCTGATTGGTTCGATAAAGAAGGGTGGATTGAATGAATAGTTATAAGAACATTGTTGACGATGCTATTCGCATATGTAGTATGTTTGCCGAAAGTGGCTAAACAGTGTGTAATAAGTTGATTATGCTACACTAACGGAATGATCGTTACATTCTGGACATGCTCGACCGCCGACAATTGATTTACATACTTCTAAAACGTTTGGTCACGAGGTTATTAATTACTTTCTTTACGGACACTTTGAGATATATGAATGGAAAAACAATCCAGTTGGACTTGAGTCGGTGGAGGGGCTACTTGCGATGGTTCTAAATGAACAAAATCATGCTTTGTTTACTGAAACAGTGCATTGAAGTTCGTCAGAGGTTATTCGACTGATGGAATACATTTGGCATTTTCTCAAGCATAGCAATAAAGTGTTATCTTAGAGAATTGTATAATATTTCGCAATAACATACCCCACGAACTAATGCATATTTGAAAAGTATGTCATTTGTGAATAGGACTTACTAGGTATTGGTTGATTATTTTTAGCAGTATTAAGCCGTATTTCCTCGACATATATCAATGTTGCCCAATTAATTTGATCGCTTTGTTCAGTATGAAGTTGAATTGTAGTTGGTTGAGTCGATTGTTTTACATCTAATTTAAATTGATTAATCTTTTGATTTAATCGTTCGAGATCATGCTCAACATAATCTTCTGATTCTTGTAAACTCGCCAATTCCTGTGAAAAACTTTTGAATTCATTATCGATTTTAATTCGACCGGCATTCAACAATTGAACCGTTTGTTGACGTGCTTCTGCAGCTACTTTTTTAACTTTTTCAATTGTACTTGTTTCCCATTTGTCAATTTCTGTTATAATTGGACTTTGTTGTTTGTTCAATTGAGTTGAATTATTAATATCCTGCTGTAATTGATTTCGACTCTCAATAATATGATCCATTTGACCAACCATACTCTGACGATGAAGTTGAAAGCATTTATTACAAAAATAACCATCACAACCTATGCAATGCATAGATGCTGACGGTTTATTGCATGTCGAACACTTTCGTGATGAAGCCATGTAGAATAAAACAACACAAAAAAATGAATTTTTATCTTCAATTTACATGCTCTTGACCGACACGTGTAGATAAGACAAAGTCAACATTATTCACTAAATACGTTCGCAGATATTCGTAGGCCAAAGAACAAAACGTAAACAGTATATATTTTTTGTTCATCATTACTGTTATTTGAAATAAGAAAGATTCTTTCATATCAGCTGATCTGATACAATTTACTAGCAGATGTAATCAAACAATATGTTCGTGTTTTTTTTCTGTCAATCAAGAAGAAAAATATGAATGATTTATTTCGATACATATGTGTGTGATAGAAGATTACAATAAGTTGAATCGAATTGAATGTTTTTTTGTGTCTGTACAGTGAACGAAAAAAAAAGCAACATATATAGATTTTTGTGTTTCAAGTCTATTTGGGAGAAAGATCATTGCGCGAACTGAGAAGCCAAACTAAAGGAAAAGAAAACAGATGTTCAAATAATAAGAAGATAAGAAATTAATTAACTAACCGAAATGTTTTAATAAACACATCGATTTGCACATTTTGGTAGTGAATCCTCTTCGCTTGAATGCGAATGTTGTTTTGCACATGATGAATTGATAGCCGAATTCATGAGAACTAATGAATTGTTACAACTATCCATGGATATATTTGGTGTTTGTAAAGTATTGATCAAACGATCGATACTGCTTGTTGTCATTGATTGAATGACAGCTGCAGGATTTGAACTGTCTTCTTCATTGTATGCCGAATTTGTTAAAGTTAAAATTGGATCAAGAAGAAGACTGATTTCATCATCTTCTTGATCGTTATTATTAGATAATGTTTGAGTGTTTGGTAATGGTAAAGGCGGTGTATTGGGAATTGAGGAAAGAAACGATGGATCGCCAAAAATCATCGATGACGCTGCTACTATTGGATTGACATCCAAATTTTGATTTTGATTTTCCACCTCATTGAGTAATAAACATTCTGCTAAATGTTGTTCCATGATGGATTCCAATTCACTTTTACGTTGTTCTAATTGTTGAACAAGCTTGATGAGACGTTTATTCTGAGTCAGTTCGTTGGTATGTTGAACCTCGAGATTTTGTAGGACATTCTCACGTTTTTCTCGACATTTTGTCGCAGCCACACGATTACGTTCACGTCGGTCTCGACGTTTTTCTTCTTCTTCACCATCTTCTAAAATCTCGTATTTCGATCGTCGACCCGTAAACAATGTTTTTGACGGTTGTTTTCGCGGATTAACCGTGATCGGACCATATCTATAAATGTCAATCCACAGAAAAAGTAAATATCTCCAAGCCCAACCCAACAAACTTGTACTATTACCTTACACGACCTTTGGGCAATATTTGAACGGGACCGTCAGTTTGTCCTACAACGGATGTACTCGAAATAGGTTTAGGTTTTATTTGCGCTTTTGTTTTAGTTGCAACTGTCGGTTGTAAAGTTGAATCAACGAGATAATTATAAACCGAGTCGACACTTTCGAACTGCGAATACATTCTTTTTTCACTTCAAACTGAAACAAAAAAACAACAACGCAGATAAAATAAGTTTGCTTTTCTGCAGCTGGTTTTTTCCCAGCGAATCGAACGCAAGACAACAAAAATAACGCTTGATTAAGTTTTGTCTCTATCGTCTGCCGAAAGAAAAAACAATTTTTTATGATCAACGAATGACGTCATCTTGCTAGTGCAGTACAAAACTATCTGTACTCTCGTGCTTAACTTACCGGGGCAATGCGAAATAATAATAATAGGTAGATTTTTTTTATTTAATAAAAATAGATAAAGCTTATCAAGTTGTTTTTCTCTAACGAATTTCGACACACGGCCGTTTACCACTCCAGCAGAATAGTTTATGATGATGACTAAGACTTGCTTCTCTCTATTTCTCTCGTTTTTTTTCTGACGTCATTCGATATACATAGAGGGAGAGCAAAAAAACAACAAACGAGAGCGAGAAAGAGAAAAAGAATCGTTTGAGATGTCAGGTTCGTGTTTTAATGAGATTAGAAGAAGAAATTCAATGTTTTTTTTTATTGTCAATCTACATTTCTGTCAGGATATGATTTTACACGAATACGAACACAAAAAAAAAGAAATGAAGGGTTTAGTTTTATATAATGTCTGAATTCCATGTTGAAATCGCTGAATTTAATGAGTTTTGTCGTAGGTACCAGCGCCTTTGTAATTGCCAACATAGCCTGTATTGTTAGCAGCATCGGTACGGCCGTCTTTGCCTTTACCTTTTCCGTCATCATCAAAACGTTCTTTGTGTGCACCTGTATATTGGCTTGTATCAGTCATACGACCGGTGATGTTTTTATTTGCTGTGCCCTACGAAGGAAATTTATTCATGAAATTGTTTTTGTTTTTTCGTTTTCTTACTGTAACATTAGCTAAACTTGGACCACCTCCCGAGTTCAATTGTTGGACAAGTTGATCAGCTGATACTTTTTTCGATTCAGCAATTTGATCGACAAGTTGTTTGAAACCATTTAATTCAAAAGTTTTTCTATTTTAAAAAACAAAAACAATCTTATTTTTCTTTGATTTCAAATTGAAAATTTCACGGGCTTACATTCCCTTGGCATACGTTCCTCCACTTGTTAATTTGCCAAGTACACGCGCAATATCATTGTCGAGCAATTGCGTCGAATATTTCGAATCGACGACACCTGTATCTTTCATTAATTTTTGAATGTTCTTCGAATCGAGTCGAATCTCTTTGTCTTTTAATTGAGCATCAGTTTTACCGAAACGTGAATATTCATCAAAGACTTTCTTCAATCCCGAAGCTCCACCCGATGCCATTGTACGTCAGTTATGTAGTATAAAAAAAGAAATGTTCTCTCGTTGCTTCAAGTTTTGCAAATGGCATTGATTCGTTTCAAGAGAATAATGACGGTTGGGTTGTCAAGGAGATTGACGAACGTTTACATCGATTTATACTAAGAAAAGAGAAGAAAAAGGAAAGAAGTCTTGCCCATACGCTTCGTTTCAGCTAGTTGATTGTCGTCGATATGATTCACTTTTCTTTTTATATTTTATATTTTATATTTTAAAGAGTTATTTCTCCTTCGGTTTCTTTTTTTCTCTTCTCGAGATAGAGTATCGAGTGCGAATACGTGTGAAAGTCAACAATCTTCGGCAGCACCCACTTTTGCGTCGAGAAAAAAAAACTCACAGCATTTTTTTTCTCAATCGAACTTTTATTTTATTTTGTTTTTATCGCCTCAGAGATTTAATAGGATTGTTTAACAGACGATTGTAAACTTGATATGATTAAAAATAGAACTCGATAGGCTCGATATCTGTCGCCATCTATGCAAATCGATATTTATTCTCGAATGAAAAGTTCGATTTTAAATCGAAAACATATTTGAAAAAATAAATTTCGAATGAATATTTGGTTTGGATTTGAATTTGACTCGTGTCTTGAACGTTGTTTATTGGCTAATCAAACGTGAATAAAATTTATTTGCTTGCTTGTCGAAAAAAATGAAATTGCTCAGTGAAATCAACATTAGGAAAAACGTCATCAATATATTTTATTTTCTTTTTTCATAGAAAAAAATGACGAGACTTGTCAGAAGGAATTATCCAAACCATCAAACATGTCAAAGCATTTCGAGATAAATCTTTAACTTTAATTGTCTTGCTCGCGTTTGCCCTGTAATCATAAGATTATTCGTCGTTTTTATTCTTCCTCTGTCAATGTTACATCAAAAGACAATTCGAACTGACGGATTATTTACATGCCTTAGGTAAAAAAATACTTCGATTATCAACAATTGTAATGTAAATAATGCCTTTGAGATATGGAACTGATACAGGAAACAGTCGACGCAACTATCATATTATCATGATTAGAAAAACCAGTTTCGCAAATCAGAGATTGAGTTCAAGTGTTAATTTTTATTTTATTCATTGTCACCGCCTATTCCGAGATTCTTCGATCATCTATAATAATTATCAAGTCCTTGCAGTTTCTATTGCGTCGTGCAATGTTTGAGGTCTTTTGTCCGCAAATCAGTTCGTCGAAGAGAACAGAACAAAGAACGTAGTGCAAGTTGCTCGGTTTTTTCTTCTTCTTTCGAGTCAAATCGACGACAAGCCTTGCCGGAGATGCACGTCATCTCAACAAATCAAGCAATTTCTCTTTTTCCGAATCGATAAAACTGAAAATTTTCTCCTTTTGCTTCAAAATTCGAGCAAATGACGAAAGACAATAGTCACCTGGTAGCAGCGAAGAAAAGAAAGAAAAAGAAAAATCGACGAGAACACAAGGGAAAAAATAGAAAGTAACAGCAGCTAACGATCGATGCGTTTCGGTAGCACTTGTTTCTCGCTGTCTTTCTCTCGCGTTTTTTTTCATTCTTTGTTGCGTTTTATCGACTTAGTAAGTAGGACTGACTAGCAAAATACGAAATGTAAGAATCAGATTGTTATTTGAGAAAGGAAAAGATATTTTCAAATAAAACATATGGTTCGCCTTTTTCTTTTTCTTCTTATTCGTGTTTCCTTTTGCTTTTTACAAACTATCATATTAATTCAACATCCGTTTGTTTGTAGTTTATTTAAAGTTAAATAGGAGAAACATATTCAAACGATAAGAATAACAAACAGTAATTTCATATTGAAAGGAAATCTGAGTCGAGTAGTAGCCGATGTGTCGAAAAAGAAATGCGAACGAGCGCGAGAATGGTCCTTGTTCTTGTTTGCTTGTCGTCTTCCGTTTTCACATTCTCTCTTCCTCGTGATCGTGATAATGTATTTTTTTTTGAAAAGAAGACGAAGAAGAAGAAGAAGAAGAAAAAAACCGGAGTAGAAGGAGATGAATAAGGAGCAAGAATCGAGGAGAGGAAGAAAAACGCGTCGGTTGGAGAAGTATCTCAATAAAAATATTGACATAGAGATAGAGAAAAAGAAATATTGACGACACCATCTCACAATTGCATTTAGTCTTGACCGAACAGATGGCAATTTGAAGGATATTTCTCTCTCGAATAAAGATTTTCATGTTCCACTAGTCACGTTTTTTGCTTCGTAAGTTTTTGTTGGCTAAAAAAAACACACACCGAATGATAACGATGACGTAGTCAGTTTTGTTATCAATGTTTTAGATGATTTGGATGGTTTTTCATAATCATCGTCGTCGTCGACGTTGTTTTTAAAATTTCTTCTCATTAATTCGTCGATATTTCCTTGCCTCAACTCTCCAAATGGATTCATCGCCTGAAATTGATGATAAAATCGATGAAACTGATCATACAACGAACGATACCAATGACGATACATCCGAACCCTCGTCCTCTCTTCCTCCTACAACGATTAATCTAAATCCCACTAACATGATTACTGCCGAAGCGTCATTCTCCGAAGCCACATCAGCTGATATACCAGTCGGAGCCACACGTTCATCGGTGGCACGTATACTTGTCAAGCACGGGCAAATATTTCGTGTACAAGTTGATAATGAAGTCAAAGAAGTGCATGGTAAGATAGAGTTTATTTTTTACCCATTGAGTATTTATTATGTGTACGATGCATCTTTCACTTTGTATTTGTGCGATCGAATAACATGACGAAGAGAAAAAAAAACTAACTAATTGAATTTCATGTTCGACGATTATTAAAAGAAAATAAAAACAAGAAACAACTAGGTCATCCCAGGTCGTACCAACGAATATCCGAAATATCAGACGTCTAGTTAATATACACAGGGGCGTATCTAAAGTGACAATTGACAAGATCTTTACATTTGATTAGTAAATAGATAAAGATGATTGTGATATCTATCAGTTTTCTTTTTTTTTTATTGCTATTTGAGTTAATCAATAAGATGAACTTTCTTATTTTGATAAGAAACGAATGGGTGTGATGGTCAGCTGAATGAATAGATACGTGTGTGTGTGTGTGTGCTTTTTCTTCGTTTCTTTTCTCTTGATTGCAACTAACGAATGTTTTCGCGAAAACAAATATCATCTTTAGATTGCTCGACTAACACAAACGATGCTCGCTTATGTTTATTTTCATACATTATATACGATGTTAAACGAGAGAGAAGAGAAAGAATACTAGTGGAGACAAATATGAACGAATAGGAGCAATGGCAGCAATCGAGTTCCGTTGTTGGTCGTATGTATATGCAAATGTACATTCGTTGTCGCTGCTCGTTCTACAGTTATTCTAATTATATGTACAGAGAACAGAACAGAAAAAGAAAAAGAAAAGAAAGAAAGAAAAAATGAGAGAAAAGAATGTCTAACGAGTACACATAAATTCATGCAGTAATTGTATGGACAACTACGACCTATGGCCGAGACGCACATACGCAAAGAACATCATCTTGTCAAAAGATAGTCGTCATTTTGATTGTCAATAATAATAATAATAATCGTAATTGTTCTCGTCGCTGAAATAAATATTTTATTCATCATGTATGAAATGAGTTTCCATCCAGCAGCGTCATCCTGTTCGTCGAATGCATCTTCACCGGATTCTCTCAAACACCAACGTCTACTGATCACTGCAACGCCATCGCCGCCTCTCCCTTCGAATGTCTCTCATCAATATTTTCCACAACAGTATCTATTCGATCATTCGCGTTTCGTTCTCAATAAGACTAATAGTACTAATAGTAATTCGAATGGCAGTAGTGAAATTCACTCGTCATCATCGTCAACGACTTCCAGTTACGATCAATTACATGCGTGGTTCGTTGCACAGACGTCTGCGCAACCGCCACCACTACCACAACAGCAACCGCAGAGTATGTTCTTAGTTAGGATAGTTTTTATTTTTCTTTGGATTTCTTATGAATCATTATGATAATATTGTACCCGAATGATCTCGAGACAGAGACGTGCAATTATGATGGATGTATGTGGCGTGTGTTTGACGTTGACGATTTGACCACAAGAAAAAGAACATCTTGCAAAGAGAAAAGAAAGATGGAGATAAGGACAAAGAAATACTCGACTCATCATTGTATCACTGATCGATCTATCTTCACGCGTTATACACGAGCCTGGAAAGAGCGAGAAAGAAGCTAAGAGGAAGAAGAAATATTTGCTGTTCGAACTGACGTCATGATATTACTCATCGATATCGTCATTCGCCCACGATCTCGACCATTCATGACGTTATAACTCCTGCTTTTTCTCCTACTACTTATCTTAAACTGTATAATGTCGCTGACCTTTTCTTAGGCTTCTCCACCTTGAACAAGACGAGAAAAAAGAAAGAAGAAGAAACGAAAAAATTTGACAAATTTTCTTTTTCCCTTCTTCTAATCGTTCTTCTATACGTGCATATTGTGTATTAGATCGATTACGAAGTATATACCTCCCCGATCACATTTTTATTTCGGATTCGACAAGAACGATAAAGACGACGAAGAAGAATAAAACACGCATATATACACACACACCACACCCGAAATTCTTCATTGATTTTTCAGGTCCAGCTACTGTGAGAATGATCTCAGAAAATGGGCCCACATATCCATTGCCTTTACATTTACCGCCTGGACATATGGTTCAACAAGTTCTAGACGAGAATGGTGTGGTAACACATGTAATTATGACACAACCAGGACCGCCTCTACCGCCTCCACCTCCACCTCATCATCATATGGTAAGTATTCAAAAATTAATGCGTATCTCATTAACAACTCCTCTGTAACAATTAGCATACCGGTTATTCTGCGACACCATATAATGGACTCTACGGTCATCCACATCAATATCATAATGCTAGTGTATACGGACCCTATCCAGCTGATCCCTTAGCTTATCCTCCACGTTCTGCATCTAATCATACACCTTCAAATTCATCATCATCATCATCAGCAACAACAACTAATCGTATGAAAAAAAAACAAAAGAAGATTGAAAATCGAAATTTTCGATTTCTGTATTTTCATTCGTAGCATCTCATGGTTTACTTCATCTACCAGAAAGTAATGGTTCATCCACAACGGTAACTGGAGGAAGCAATACATCTATTCCAAATACGTCGACTAATTCAACTCCTTCACAACAACATCGTTCACCTGTATATAATAGCACGAATTCATCTACAACTGCCGGTTCAAGCGGAGGAGCAACATCAAATAGTAGAAATTTAAATAATAGTGGAGGACACAAACGACGTATACCACCAACTCATTCAAATAACAATTCATATGTAAATAATACGAGTTTAAATGGTTCACATAAATCACAACAACAGCAACATGCTCATCAACATTATCCATCATATTATTCGGAAATTGTTCTTCAGTCGAATACTGAACCGGTTGATCAAGTTGCTGCAGCAGTTGAATTTGATAAAGAAAGACAAACAATTGAACAAAGTCTATCGAATTTATCACCACCTATTGTAAGATTTCTCATTGATAATATGATTGACTTCGATTTCGAATCTAGGTTCAAGATATCGAAAGTCGAAGTGCTCTTGTGCGTATTCAGGCTCCACATTCGCCAGCTCAATCGGAGTATTCAATTGATTTTACAAATCTTACTTACGAATTATTATTGTCAGATAAAGGCAAAGATGCCAAATACAAACAAGTTTACAGGTAATTCGAATAAACTCGATTCAATCAATCATTTATTTACTTTTTTTAGCGGTGATGCAAATGAAATAACATTGAAAGACCTTAAACCAGCGACTGAATATCATTTAAAGTATTTGAATATTTTGTGTCGAAATGCATTTTCGATGCCGTTTTGTTTCAGAGTTTGTGCGTGTATCGATTCATGTAAAGGTGAATATACGAATCCGACTCCATTTACAACTGAACAATGTGAACCTGATCAACCATCACAACCGAAATTACTCGGTAGTCGATTGAAAAATGCGTTGACTTTGAAATGGACAGCAACGCCTGATAATGGTTCGAAGATTTTAAATTATATTCTCGAATATGACGAAGTAAATTTCGATAAAAAAACAACAACAACTAATTTCGATCGTTGATCGTTTTTTGCAGGGCAAAGGTCGAGAATTTATTGAAATTTATCGTGGTACAAAAAAACAATTTCTCGTGAATAAATTAACTCCAGCTACTTTCTACGCTTTTCGATTAGCTGCTGAGAACAGTATTGGACGAAGGTAATCAAACAAAGAAATCCGATTGATTTCGATTGTTTGGCCTTTTTTGTTCTAGTGAATTTAGTGAACCAATTCTATTCAGTACGTTAGGTACGATACCTCCTGAACCTGATCCTCCGATGTTAGTCGATCGAGGTGTTAAACATTTAACATTAATGTGGACAAAACGGCCAGCTGATGAAACATTTTCGTTACAAATGAAAGATGAAGCGAGTTATTTTCGAAATAAATACACAGGATCTTTATTAACCTATACAGTGACTGATTTGCATCGAAATACCGAATATAAATTTCGAGTAAATAGAGAATATTTCATGATAGAACGAACAAAAAAAAACGAAGCGTTTGTTTTTAGTTAGCAGCACATAATCAAGAAGGACAAAGTAATTATTCTCAAGAGGCAATATTTCGAACATCACCGGATCGACCTGATCCACCAACAAAACCAAGAATTAAAGGACACATTCAAGCTACGCAATGTCGAATTGTTTGGGATCCACCGCGAGACAATGGTGGCGAAGAAATCACTCAATATCATCTCGAATTAGAAGAATCGAAAGGTTTTCATATGATTTACACGGGTGTAGAAACCGAATATCTTCTTGAGCAATTAATACCTGGTCATCTCTATTCTCTTCGTGTGTTTTGTTCGAGTATCGGTGGCGAAAGTGATCCATCGGACGTGACACAAATCAAAACTCTCGCTGTACCACCAGCATCTTGTCATCCACCGAAAATCTCCGGCAAACCCAAAGCCAATTCGTTACATCTTCGTTGGGCAAATCCTGACTATGACGGTGGTTCGCCAGTCATTGAATTCGAAGTTCAAATCATCAATCCTGATAATTCATCGCGTATTGTCTATCGTGGACGGGATTTGGATTGTGTTGTTGCTGGTCTATTTCCCGGTCGACCATATCTTTTTCAAGTTCGAGCGTTTAATCGAGCAGGAGTACGACGAAGAACATATTTGTTTTTCTTTTTTTTTATTTCTATTTTTTTTCGCGCTTAGGCTGGAGCATGGTCGGAATATTTAGACGTTATCTCTGGTCCCGGTGTTCCCGAAGCTCCACGAAATCTAACTGTCGAATGTCGAACGCCGAATAGTGCGTTAATTAATTGGGAAGAAGGTGTGAACAATGGTGCAAGTATAACTGAATATCGTCTCGAATGGTCACGAAAAGAAAATGAATCATTCATGCAACTCTATTGTGGAATAAATAATAATTTCGAAGCTAAAGGTTTAACACCAGTGACACATTATTTCTTTCGTGTTCAAGTAAACGATTGAAATCTCTATGCAAAAGAGAAAAAAAAACATTGATTTCGCTTTTCCTAGGCAGTGAATGCGGCTGGTCCAAGTCCGTATAGTATGTTAGCATCTTGTGTTACTCCAGCTGGACCTCCATCAACAGTGACTTCGGTTAAAGTCTCGCCGAAATCAACAACAATGACAATCACTTGGAAAGAACCGGCAAATAATGGTTCGCCTATAACGGGCTATTACATTGATATTGGTGAAAAAGAATTCATTTTCGTTAGTCCAGATTTAACTGAATACATAATCGATGAAGTTCTACCTGATACAATCTATAAAATTCGCGTACGAGCTGTAAATACCATCGGTCAAGGTTCGTTTTCGTCGACAGTTAAATGTCAAACAAAGTCTCTTCCACCTGATCCGCCTCAACTCGAATGTGTAACATCGACATGTAATTCGATAAAACTCAAATGGATAACACTCAATCATCAACTTCCATCATCAACCAACAATCAAACCGATTCATCATCGAATCGTGCTCTCACGTATATCATCGAAATGCAAGGCAGAGACGGCAATTTCAATTCGATTTATACGGGCACAACATCATCGCATAAAATCAATAAACTTCAAGAGAATACATCGTATCATTTTCGAATTTGTGCGAAGAACGATGCCGGTGTTGGACCATGGTCGGACATTTCGACATTTACCACCAGTAAAGCGCCGCCGAATGCGCTCAAAGCACCGACAATAACCGAAATAACATCGACATCATGTGTCTTCAATTGGCAAGCACATAAATCACTAGGCAAAGATCCGATTAGTTACATTCTTCAGTTGCAAATCTATCGAAAAGAAAATGATTATACAGAAATTTATAATGGCGAATTGACATCGTATCGAGCGATGAATTTAGAATCCGGTGTTGAATATCGAGCACGTGTTTGTGCAATACGAACAACCGATGAAGGTTTATTATTGAATAGTCCATTTAGTCCTCCGACGCAATTCGTTCTACCGCGACCGGAAGATCTCGCTGCTGCGCTGTTAGCATCGAAAAATTCCGATCATCGTCTAGGCAATTCTGATAATCATCAGCAAGTATCATTCCTTTCGCGATCTCGTTCGAGTATCTATCGAAAATTGAAATCATTGAATCTATTCGAAAATCGAACATTAACTGATCAACAATGGGCATTTGTTATTTCGGTTGGTTTTGCTCTATTAGCGATATTTATTGCTATTTTTGCTAATGTTATCTATACAAAATATAATCATGATTCGTCAATATCAAATGATC
>ERZ781398.2847-NODE-2847-length-14072-cov-3.897910_pt1 | contig 14072 bp, 13 predicted proteins | sample MGYA00433077_ERZ781398 | MGnify/ENA primary metagenome ERZ781398 (study PRJEB29847, sample SAMN06458254) | wastewater metagenome | isolation source: Wastewater bioreactor | place: South Africa: Cape Town | study: EMG produced TPA metagenomics assembly of the... | reverse complement strand
CGGATGGTTGATTCGGTGTGCAAGGTGATCGATTTTTTCCATTTGAGTTATTCATATGACCTTTGTTTAGTTTCAGCGTACGCGAATTTGGTGAAATCTGTTGTTGTTGTTGTTGTTGGAGTGGAACAGATTTCGGTATTGTCGAAGTACTTCTTGATGTTGTCAATTGAATTGTTGGTGACGAGAGAATTTCTGTCGATGAATTGTTCGTATCCGTACGTGTTGACGAATCATTACGAACTCGTTGGCTTGTATCTCGTTCACTATCACTTTCGGAATCGGCATTGACTTTCGACGTTGTCATTCGAATATTTCGACGTGCAACTGTCGGCGAATTATCACTTGAATTCGTTTCCGGTGCACTACTATCAATACTCGTGAAACCGTTCGAAATTCGTTTCGAACTTGTTTTCAAATTTAAACATCGAAATTTCGCTTCCCAAGCTTTCTGATCGAAATTTTCTCCTTCACTTTCATCTAAACCCGAGCTATCGATCTCTGTCAACGGTTCACCATTGAGATTCGACGCCGTTGTTAATCGTCGATTTTGTACTCGTGTCGATAACGATGGCGAATTGCTGTTCGTCTGTTGTGTTGATGTTGAATTTTGACTGGCTCGTTTCGAACCGACATTAAATGGATTTATATTCGGATTTTTAAATAGAACGTGTATATCTCGGTCGAGTAGTTTATCGAGAATTTGAATGAGTCGACCTTGATCATCTTTGTATAATGTTAGAAGATTGAGTGCGAGATCACTTCGTTGCCGACGAATGCCTTCGCATAGGATCGGATTTTGTGCTTCGGAAATAAAACATTTCGCTCCTAGCGCACAAATAGCTGCATCGAATGCGAGTAATTCATCGGATTCATTGGATTGATTGCTCAGTTGATCGGTTGATGAAATCGAAAAATTCTGTGATAAACTCACATTCGAAGTCAAATTCATTCGATATAAACTCAACGATCGCAATGTTTCGAAGATATATGTCGCTAAATTCAACGGTAACAAAATGGCGTCATCTCGAGCATTTAAAAGTCGTGCACATAGATGTTCGGCTCGTTGTCGAAGAAGATCGATTTCATGTTGTCCGAGTGTAATTTTCTTCAATTCTTGACAAATTTCTTGTTCACAATGAAGTAAACGAACTTCGAGAGCTTTGGTTGTCGCTGGTAAACGGCAAATTTCGAGGCCAAGTAGACCAATACGAAATGCGAGTTGATGATATTTCGATGATTCATTAAGAATTGTGCATAAAAATGCACAACGAGCTATGGCCGATGATGAATATTCGGATATATGAGCATCGAGACAATCTTGACTTGACAATGAATATTCATCGAGCATATGTCCAGCTAATTTTATTGCAAGTTGAAACACTTCATTATGATAACCGTGAATTTTCAAAGCTTCACAACGAACAAACGCGATTTGTAATGGATCATTAATGATTTTCAATGTTTTAAATACATATGGTTCATTGACAACAGTCGATGTTGTTTGAACTTGACTCGTTGTTGTTGGATCAGAAAAATAAATTTGACAATCATCGTTGCTATTTGCTAATGATTGTTGTTCAGTATTTTGTCCACTTGTTGATAATTCTTCTCCGCTATCATTGTCTTGCTCGTCTTCTTGATTATTTGCAATTGGCTGAGAAACAATCTGTTGTTGAGTATTGAAATTAAAACTCGTATTTGTATTTAATTTCGAATAAGCATCTGTGAGAATTTCATCGTACGAACGAATATATTCCGACCATGGCCGTTCATTCGATTGTTCTTCAATCGGTACATTCAAATCTTCACAATTTTGCCAATCAATTTGACAGATTTCAATCGCCGGTAGAAATCCCGAGAAAATTTCAATATCACGTCGTTTTTGATTTAACGTTCGATCATGATTCGAATTCATCGTCGGCGATGAATAAACGCCATTGGTTGTTGTTGATATGTTTGTTGTTGTTGTTTTCTGTTTACATATTCGTTCAATAATCGACAAATGCCATTGACATAATTTCATATAGATTGCATGACGTTCTTCGAAATTCAAACGAGGATTCAACGCAATCAAACGCCAGATTTGAACGATTTCATCACATAAAGCTGCACTTGCTTGTTGAACTAATAGTGTACTATGTGGTTTCAAACCGTTGGTACCACGTTCATTGTAAACATTCGAAACTTTGGTTGTAAACCACCATTGAATGATTTGTTCTTGTGCAAGACATTGCCGTGTGAGAATATCGAGTAATTGCGTGCCATTGAGATCATGTCGAGCGAGCATCTCTCGAACGATTTGCAATAGATTCCACATGCCTTCGGGTTCTCGGCCGCGTAATGGTCGCAAAAGATTCGAATATTCAGTTGTAGCTAAAATCGGTGGACTTGTTAGATAAGTAACATCGCCAACAACTTGTGGTGCCGGTTGACAAAATCGATGCAGAGTTTTATTGATATTCTCTTGTAGACTGTTTTCATCGAGAAACCAGACGGATATGTCCGATGAAAGTCCGCCAGCTGTTGGATCGGGTGCTCCCTGCAGCATATTCACATTTGTTGGTTTATCACTAAGTAATTCGTCGAGTAAACTTTGAGCTTTCGGAAGAAATTGCTGTGGAATTTCCCAGATTAAATATTGGGCAAATTTTCGTAGTTGATCGATTTTCAACCGAGATAATGACTCCGAAACGGGTGCTCGTAGACAACAATTTTGTGGTTGAGCTATTCGACATAGACAAACAGCGACAATATGTGAACACCATGAACTCGAATTATTGCAAGTACAATGACACGATGTGATCTTCTTCCGATCGAATATTATCGAAACATGATAATATTGTGTCGTTGTTTTCGTTGAATTTGTTACCGAATTCATTTCATAGACTTGAGCACTCAAATGAAAGCCTATTTGTAACATATTTTGAACTGCTTTAGCGTGTTGTAATGCTTCAGCTTTGATAAATTCATCCGTACTACCATTGGCTACGCAAGTATACAAACGTATGTCTTCGATGCCATCTGGAAAACTATAGAAAGCGATTTTAAGTTGTAAGTTATCTGGCACTGGCTGAGCTGGCTGATTGTAACGTTCAACTAGTTCGAATGGGATATGTCGAGCAATGGTTTGTGCACTTAAATCAACTAATGTCGGAATTCGATCTTCATTGGTATTGCCTAACGAAGAAAAACAGATCGATGATGAATTGTTTGATGGCAAGAGGTTGTTAATATTGATGTTATTGGCTGATGAACTCGTCGTCGTTGTTTGTTGTTTCCATCCACGCCAATGATTTGTTGCTGTTAAACTATCAACATCGGTGACTGATTGCCACGAAAGTTCACTATCGGATATTTGAGGATCGGAATCGAGTTCTGTATCAAGCATATCACCAACGAATGCGTCGTAATTATTATTAAGATTATTATTATTGTTATTTGTTGTTGAAGGATTAATAAACTGACGATTTGTACCAAAGACTACTGATGATTCATTTTCTTGTGAATTATTTGATATCATATCAAAGCCATTAGATTAGTCTGAAATAAAAAAAACGAAAGAATGTTAGAGATATAATTGTATATATTTTCTTTTTTTTTCGACACAAGAAAGAAAACAATAAACGAAGAAGACCTAGACATTTTCCTCCTCCGTTTAACGAGTATTATTGCGTTCTTGTTCTATTTGTATGTTCGAACAAGAATAGAATAATATTAATAATAAAGCAGTAAGAAAAGAGAAAAAAAAATGAATCATTTTCGTCTTTCCTTTTTTTGTATGTGTGTGTGTGTGCCCGAGCGATATATACAGCTGACTACTGTCTTCGAAATACGCAGCCATATTGTCGCATTGTTCTTATATTTCTCCTTCTTCTCTCGTCAATAGATGTCATCAGTTTATTGCCAACGAACAATCTTCTCAGTTTAATTAAGTTCAACAAGAAAGAGAACGAAACGAAACGAAATGAATGATATTGAAAAGATTCGTTACAAAGAAGCTTTTCTATTGTTAGACGAAACGAACTCAGGGTTTATTTCGATTGATGATCTGCATTTTCTTATACGAGCATTAGGCTTTACTCCAACGGAAGATGATCTAAAAAAACTCGATCTACAATTTCTGAACAATCAAAATATCGATTACCAATGGTTCATTGAAATCATATCGACAATATCTTGTACAAAATATTCATACGAACAAATTCAAAATGCATTTTTTGCCTTCGATAAAAATCGTTATGGTAAAAAAAAACAGAAAATCTCGTTTTTTTTCTTCTTCTGACGTCAAACGATCGGTGTGTATAGGTTTGATTAATGTCACAGAATTCAAAAGAGCAATGATGACTCAAGGTGAACCGTTGTCAGAAATCGAAATGAACGAAATGATGAAAGATCTATCGGTCGATGAAGATGGGTGATCTTCAAGAAATTCTTTTTGTATCTCATCAACTTTTGTTTGCCTTCGATAGTTTCATTGAATACGAAAGTTTTTGTTCGCAATTTAAACCTAAAGAAGATTCGACAATAGTATTGCCAACGATCAATGAAGAACAAGAAACATCAGCTAAATGATCATAGAGATCGTTGATCTCGAAACTTTATTTATTTTTTCAATCGCAAAATCAATTGATAACAAAAAAAAGCGACGAAAATAATGCGGAAATATTGATTTGCGTTTTTTTTCTTTTTCTGTAAATTGGTCAACAATAATCAAGATTTGAATAACAATCGAATTCACTCATTAACCGGAAGTATTCATTCGTTGAAAAAACGATTTTAATGTTTCGAAACTTGTGATCATAATTGCACAAGCTAAAAAAATAGCAAAGCTATAAAACAACGTTGGAAAATATCTTTACCTGGCGCTACTTTGATTAACCGAGGAACAAGTCCTAAAATATGACGATAGAAAAATAAAAAAAAAACAAAGGAAAATTGGTATGCATACCTGCAAATAAACCTTTGGGGCCTTCAACTCGAAGTATATGCAAGAGAATAGAAAGCGTTTTTGTCGATTGCATCGATTGATTGAGTGATGCTGTCGAACAAACTGGCATTGGTGAACTTTTACTACGGCCAAGTTCAATTTGTCGAAACGTTTTAGCAACATCTGCAGGCGTAGTTAAAGTTGCAGCTATAGCACCGGCTAATGCACCACATGCAAATGTTGCATACGTATCTACCGTTATATTCGATCGAATCAAATAGGCTTCGAAAGAAAAAAAAACTCATTGAATAGATAATAAATTGTTCAATTGAAATTTAAATTACCTCGAATTTGTTCGTAATTGAACCAATAAATCATGGAAAACGGTATATCACGCCATATGGTAGGCAATAGACCTTTCCATAGGACACGTGGTCCTTCTTCGGCTAAAGCTGTACGAACAATTCGAAGTAGTTGACTGTATGGAACTTTTTCTGATTGAATTTTCGTTCGAATTAATTCAAATGGTGAAACAGTTGTCACAGCAACAACACGCGAACATGCACCTGAAATAATAATATTGAATCAATAAAAACAAAACGAATCTTTAAGAACACAACGACAAACCGGCGATAACAGGAAGAATTGGATTAGGATTACGTTCGTCATAGCCAAGCAATCGTTTGGCATTCATATAGGATGTAAAATAAATAACAACTGTTGGCAAATTCACACACAATGTAGGGGTTAAACCGGACCAAAGGACACGTAATCCTTCTGTTCGAACGATTTTTCTTAGAGTATCGATTGTACCAGTATAATAATTCAATTGATTATGTGTTACATAATGTCGGCAGGGTGTAGTTGCTGATGATTTGATTGATTTCGAATGTGATTTTGTGAAGCTTTGTCGAACTGCATTCGACGTTTGTGACTGTAAACGGACTTCTGTTGAATATACAAAACTAAAAACATATCACTTGAATCTTTTCTCACACTTACTAATAACATCAAATGGCCTTTAAATGAAAAAGAAAACAAGAAATTATTTTGAAATCTACGAATGTTTTACTGACGTCATAAAAAGAGCGGTTAGAACAGCACCGGAACCTGAAGCAATGACTTGTTGGTATGGCCTTATCGTCGCTGCCGAAGAATCTGAAGTCATATCTGAAGAGGAATATAGAGACAGACGAAAACAAAAAAATGATAATCTCTGAATTTCAAATGTCACAAACATCTATGAATCCTTTCTTCATAAATATAGTTTTTGTTTTTTTTTCTCAATTTTTAATTATCAATTATAGGAAAAGAAAAAGAAGAACAAGCCAAATGAAATCAAATCAAATGATGAAACGTGCAATGTAAATGAACACAACAACAAATAACACAGATACAGATAACATGAAATGAAAAACAACTATATGAAATAACGCTCATATATAACGTTTGTTTTTTTTCAACTACTGTTCGTTTGCCTCGCTTTAAATACAAATAAACACACACACACATATACGCACGGAACAATAGAGAACAACCCGATATGAGAAATATACGTACAAGTATATCCGAAAAACAGAGAAAACGAAAATCAAAAGTCATTCGGTCATTTCGTCGGTTATATGAAATGAGAAATCGAAGGAAAAGACACACACACACATAATGATGACACAGACAAGTCTTCTTTTCTTTCCGAAAAATAAGCCAAAATCAATGAAAAAAGACACGTATATATATATATATATAGGTGTGTATGTTACCATAGAGATCATAGATAGGAGAGACTGTTCAATAGATTCATCAAGAAATAGAAATGTGAATGAAGAAAAAAGAAACTGTTCTGTGTTTGTTTGGTTGTTTCAAGAGAGAAGAAAGCAAGAACGAAAAAAAATGATAATCAACCAACCGGGAACACACGAGAAACAGTAAAAAATAGAAATAACTCGCAAGAAGAAAATGAAATGGATGGGCTAATGAAAGTGGATAGAATAGTTTTTACAAATATGAATCATAATTTAAAGAAGACAATGTTATTACATACAACAACTAAAGAGAGAGAGAGATATTGATATCTGATGAATGACACAAACGAGAACAAAAAAAATAAAAGAAGACAAAAGAATATTTTCAAGACTGTTCATCTGCTGTTTGTTCGGTTTCTTCATTTGGTTCGGTATCATCCATGTCTTCGTCGGCTTCGGTTTGTTCATCGACAATTTCAGCAAATGCTAAATAATCGTTACTAATCATTTCATCATTATCATCGATTGAGTCGATACCAAATTCAGTTTTCATATCTTTCGTTTCTTTGTCTTGATTTCCTGTCGATGAAACATCGGTCTGTTGATGTTGTTTGAAAACGGCAGCAATTTGTGGATTACGTTCACAACGACGCATATGTTTTTCTAATGTACTTGCAACGGAAAATGGCATTGAACAATAACGACAACGAAATGCTTCATTGCCACCACGACCGTGTGTTTTCATATGACGAGTTAGTTTTGATGATTGGGCACATGCATAGGAACATAATTCACATTTGTAAGGTTTTTCACCTAGAAAAATGACGAAATAATTTGAAGATGAATAGAATGAGCGAACTCACCTGTATGACTTCGACGATGAACGGTTAGATTTGAACAATTTTTAAAGACTTTGCCGCAATATTCACATGTATCATTACGTCGATCACGTTTAACAAAACGTTGTGAGTTCGGACTAGATACATTTGATATATTCATGGTGTTATTTGCATAGATTGTTGATGATGTAGCTATCGAAAGATTTTCATTTCGATTTCTTTGATTAACTGTTCGCGATTGTCGATGATCGTTCGTGTTATCAGAGGATATCAATGATGAGTCAATCATTGACGACAATGATGGTGAACTTTGATCACCGGTATTCGTTCCACTTGCTGTCGATAGATTAAGTATAGATGTTGAACAAGGTGAAGTCGTCGATAATGATGGTGATGAACCCGTTGAAGTTAAACCAACATTATTAATCATTGACACTAAAAATAGAATAAAATATTAACAATAACGAGCAAAACACACCGTTGTTGAATTGATTACTTGATTGTGGTGATGAAGAGTTTTGCTGCCTTGATAACTCGAGATCGTTGATTTGATTTTGTGGTGGCATTAGCGAACGAAATGCTTGATGTAACCATTTATAATTTGATGCAGGATTACCACCGGTGGTTAGAAGTGAATTCATTGTTCTCGTTGAATTATCCTCATGAATTCCATTGCTATCATCGATTTCACCTAGTTCTTCTTTGGTATCGTTTAGTGTTTGCATTTGTAACGATGGCGATGAATTACCATTCGGAATTTGCGTCGGTTTTTGTCGTGTTGGTTTACGTTGATGACGTTTACGTGGCTGATCGATTGAACTTGATTGTTGAATTGACGTATCGAAAACCGTGGTTTTGTTTTCATGATGTTGTGTCGACGATGCTGGTTCGTCTTCGGATGATGATAATGAAATTGAAGGTGTGGATGAAGTTGAAAGACGACGTACGGGACCATTGGATGTTGTTGTTGTTGATACTCGATTGGATGATGTTCGTTTTTGTTCGAAATCATCACTTTGTTCGGGATCTAATGGTCGTCGTCGTTTCTGTCGTCGAGAATCTTGGTCCGATGAAGTAAGATCTCGAGATTTCGGTGTGAGAAACTGTGAACTTGATATCGTGTTCGGTTTGTCTGTTCGAGATGTTTGAGATATTTGTTGTTTAGCTAATTCTTGAAGAAAATGGAAAATTGGATTCACTCGAGCAGCATCTTGAAATAGATTTGCATATGCAGCATTGGTTGTCGATGCATTAAGACCAGTCAATGATGCGTTTGTCTTCGAATTCGTACCCGCTGTGCGATAGCCACGGGAATTCGAATTACTATCTGTTGTCGATCGTGCAGTAGATAGTGATTGTTGTTTTTGTGCTGATCGAGCAGCGTTTGCTGCTGCGATTAATTGATTTGATGCGAATGTTGTTGATGATGTCAGTGTTCGATTAGATGCACTTGCTTCTTTGAGAGCAGTTTCAAGTAGAGATGGATCTGTTGATAGGACACCATTGTTCGAAAGAGGCAGAGAAACGGGATTTTCATTTGAACAATTCTTGTACATTTTAACACCATGTATGTGTTGATAATGTTGAATTAAAAACCAAGCTAAATAGAAATTGTTTGATGAGTTTGTTTTTCTGTTATTTGAATACATACCTGTACTGTACACATCACCACATTGGCTACATTCGAAATTGAAAGGTTCAGCTAAAACGAAGATATCTGTATATTTGAAGGAAAAAAAACAGTATATGTATCGATATACCTGTGCCGTTCAATGTATTGGCACTTGCATCGACAAGAACCTTTGAATTAGTTGTGTGTTTTTTTACTAATCGCTGTCGATCCGATTGATGACGTTCTTGTGAATGATTTTCATTTTCACTTTCACTTGAATTTCCACTTTGATGACTTTTATTATCGTCATCATCGTCATCATCATACTCATCGTCATGTCCATTTTTTCGGTGATGTCGTCGATGTTGTGAATAATGATACGGTATTTCATGTTTATTTTCTTTATTTCCACATTTAGCTTTATGTTCAATAAATTTCACAATATCAGATAATTGAAAATCTTGTTGACACGATCCGCAAACAAGCATATCAACAAATTTAATCCGATTGTCCGTATTCATCGATGATAGATCGGCGTTACTGTCCGTTGAAAACATCACATCTAATCGAGATGATGTCTTTGTAGTCGATCGTTTCGTTGAGATTTCACTCGTTGAACTACTACTGTTACAATCGCCATTGGTCGTTATTATCGATGTAAATCGATTTGTACTGTTCATCGACAGCAATGGCTCAACGGTACCGCTGAGCATTTCCTCTAGAAAAGAATAATTTATACAATTACGTAAAATTACTCGTTTTCAGTTGAATAAATGTTTCGAAATAAAGACACAATGAGAGATGTATACACGTACATCGATCATCAGAACAAGAGAAGAAAAAAAAAGGCGAGAATGTCATCGAGAGATCGAACGATATGGAATGAAAATAAGGTTTATAGGTTTTTTTTTGTGTTTCAAACAAAAATACATCGTGTCGTCTTCGATCGTATTGACCTATGTGCGACTTAATCTTCTTTCGGTGTTATTTAGTAATCATATGCAAGTAAATTGAAAAAAAGAAGCGAAAAAAATGGAAAGCTGCACGTTCAATTCAATGTGTTAGATAATGGCAAGGGAATAAGTGTTCTGTCTTTCACACACGCACACAATATGCGCACACATAGATGAAATAGCCTTGTCCTTCGTTTTGGATTAGATGATGGTTATGCGAAGAACAAGAACAAGAACAAGAAGAGGGAGAGAGAGAGAAAAAACGAGAGAGTAAGGACGAGAACGAATGTTATATAGTCGTAGTCGCCATGACGTAAATTAGACATGCAATCATCTTTTACTTGCGCGTTCTTTCACTCTTTTTTTTTCTACTCGTCGTCAATATCGACATTATCGTCTTCCGTCTCGGACTTATATGTCCGCCATATGGAAATAAAAAGGAAGGAAGAAAAAGGAACAAAAAAAAACCAAGGGAGTTGTGAAGGAGAGTATGCGAGGAAAAAGAAATCGTTCGAGCATTGGTATTCAACCTTACTCCTACAACCAACCACCATTATCATTCAATGTAATAGCGATTCGTTGATAAAACGAGAATCCACCATAGTCAAAAACTTTCACTTTGTCTCTCGTATTTCTCATATACTCGTTTATTATTATGATAAATAATACTAATCAAAGGAAATCACACTCGAAAACGTACTCAAACCTGATTTCAATTGAATCTATCTGATCAGAGTCATTCAATTTTTGAAGAAAATCAGATCAATAGATAAGCGAGTCAATTGTTGAGACATGTGATGAGTGTATTACATACTTTGTGCACATGTATTTCAAACAGTAGAATCGTCGTCTTCGTTGGCAACGTAATATATATGCGTGTGTATGTTTGTTAGTGGGTGAAATGACCGTTAATGACGACGCTGTTCTCTCTTTCTCCTGTCCTCCTCTTTCTTTTTGTTATGGCCTTGTACACTGATCGTGTGCATGTGTATAGAGAGAAAAAGAAGCACAACGCAAGTTGAGAGTAACGAACAGGCGAAGGAGAAGTGAGGGGCAAGAAATCATGCACAAGAACGAGAAAGAAAGAGTAGAAAGGACAGGACATCACAAGGCTACAGAGAACGAAAAAAGAATGCAATACATCACAATCAAACGGACGATTATTTGACGGTTTATTGCTAGTCGTAGTTCGAATATTGGTTAGTAATAGCGATGATGTTCTGTTCTCTACGTTTTTTCTCTTCTTCTTTTTTACATCATAATTTTTTACTTGTTCTCTTCTATGCAACATACAACATCTGGTCTGTCCAGTCATATGGTACTGATAATTCCTTCTCTCTCTCTCTCTCTCGACATTGTTCTTATTGTTCGATGTTTTTTCTCCCTCGCAAAAAAAATCGCCCAACATCAATTACACACGATGCAATAACAACTTATTTTCCTTCATCATCAGAATTCCTAGAGCATATAGCACGTTCCTCGAAATCATATCAAATACACGTACGTGGGCGCATTTTACGGATCGTGTATATGCATAGATCTATCATTTCTATTCTTTTCTCGCTTTTTTTTTGTTTCGAAAGTATTGACAAGCAAAAAAAAACATCTCAAGGCCAAAAATGACCTAATGTATCTCTATACATACGTACAGCATAATCTATGTCAATGCTCGTCGATAAAGAACACCTATTTATTACAAAAAAAATCGATAGACGCTTCGACGACCATAATAATAATAATGATGAAGGAGAAACTGTGTTCTCGCTTTACTCATTCTTTGATCGGCCTTGTTGCCCGATCTAGTTGGCCTTTTTTCTTTGTTGTGTGTGTATGTAACTCGTGCTCTTTTTCCTCTAACTCCGTTTACACTCTGCATGCGAATGGTCGATAGTAATGGTGAAGTAATCCGCATAGATTAAATCAACATGAGCTGAAGGATAGAGAGAGTATGCGAAGAAATCGGAAGACTCGACCAACACAGACAAAAAAGACACAGAAAGAAAGATCAAAAAAAAGTATAGTGCATGTACGCGCGGCGGGGACACCTTATACAGCCTTGCTTTGCATGTCTGTCTCGGTTTTCCCTCGTTCCTTTTCTTTACTTTATCTAATGCTTTTCGGTCTCCAATGTAAGCGACAGCAGACACACACACACACACGCACACACAATCGTAGATTACACTAGTCGCCCAATGACTTGAACGCACTAGCTTCTAGGCGGTAGCGCGGACGAACAGAACTTTTTTTTCTTCTCTTCTCTCTTTCTCTTTTTGCACTGATCTACTCGTGCGACGTTGACACACATATGCGAAGGCCAACTCCTATAACCACTCACACAAACACACACAGATTCAAGGCACAATGAGAAAAAGAGAGAAACAGGAGGGAAGTAATCATGTAATCTATGTGAATATAAACGCACTCGTGCGGGTATTGCATTGAACGCCAATGGCTTTTCACGAGGTAAATGAAGAACGGGGGGATAGAACAGCAGCCTATCGGTGTCGATTACCCATCAATATATAAAAAAAGAAGATGGAAAAAGAAAGTGAGAGTGAACAAATGTCGACATCATGTGGTTATATCTTGAGGGTGAAGTCAAGGATCCAATCTTCTTCTCCTCTTCTTCTTCTTTTTTTTCGTAATGAACTTGTTCTCAATTTCTTCAATATTGACCATCGCTTGGAATGATTCTATGCAAAATAGGCAATCAAATCGATTGTATACACATATGTGTTAGTCTATTTGACAAAGCTATGATCTAATACGGACATTGTCCGTTGTAATGATTTATCAAAGAACAAATAAATCCAATATGACATCATCAGCATCATCGTCATCACAAATATGAATTTTTAATCAAAAGAATCGATCGAACGCGTAATAACCGGTCAGAGAGAAAGAAAACTATGGAAGATTACCTCAATTGTTGATTCAATAAGAAGATTTAATGGATTTCGTTATCTTTTCTCATATCGAGAATGATTTGTCTATCTAAAATTCATAATACAAAAAACACAATACTTGCAAATAGAATAGACAATAATTAAAATTAAAATTTCGAATATTATCATTCAAATACATCGTTCGTTTTCAATCGTTGATTGAAGTACATCAAAATTGAGATCAGAATAATAAACAATCGATATTGTAGGTCATAATGTTGTATATTAAATTGGGTAACTGTCATATCATGTTTTACATCACTTCAGTTGATTGAACTCAAGTATCTATCCATATAGACACAAGGTTAATAGATGGCGTACGTGGACAACTATAGATAGATTTATGAAAATCTGATATCGATTAAAGTCTTTTCTTTTATTTGGAGCACACGAATTATATATATATATATAATTTTTTTTTGACAAAAAAATAATAATGATAATCATAAACATTACAGAAAAATTCCCTTGTGTTTTTAATAAACTGATTGAAAATACAAAATACTTGACGATATGAAAAACAAAACAACGAAAACGACAGACATCACGTTAGACTGTTGTTGTTTGCGGTTGAAATAGATTGGAAATATGTTGTCGACTTTGTTTACTACATCGATCAGCTAATGTCCCATTGTTAGGTAGATGTGACATCGATGCATGTAGAGATCGTAATGTTGATGTACCTAATAATGGTCGATCTTGATTACAACCACCACTTAAATGATTGACATGCTCGAAATTAATAGGTTTCGAAATATCAGATTTTTTCACTGTTCGTATTTTCGATAAACTACGACAACGTCGTAAATCGAATTGTTGTTGTTGTTGTTGTTGTTCTTTGTCTTGTTTACTAGCTAGAGTTCGCAAACGTGAATATCGACGTGGAATTTCTTTATTACTCATTCTCGTTGTTTGTTGTGATGATTGAGAAGAATGTTCATCTGGTAGATTTTGTTGTCGTTCATGTTCTAGAATCTCGTAATAATGACGATAGAATAAACGACATGCATCTTCATATTCGAATTTCAATATAATAAGAACATTCGATTCAGGT
>ERZ781398.2819-NODE-2819-length-14171-cov-5.174199_pt1 | contig 14171 bp, 9 predicted proteins | sample MGYA00433077_ERZ781398 | MGnify/ENA primary metagenome ERZ781398 (study PRJEB29847, sample SAMN06458254) | wastewater metagenome | isolation source: Wastewater bioreactor | place: South Africa: Cape Town | study: EMG produced TPA metagenomics assembly of the... | reverse complement strand
TTTTCTAAAAACCATCATAATATCATCAGTAGGATCATCTTCTTGTTCATCATAAACGAATGTATCAACAAAACCATTTTCTCTTAACAACGATCTCCATTGTTCAATAGTTCGAAAAGCTCGAATTTCCTGAATTTCAGTTTCATAATCGACGCCAGTAACAACATTAAAAACCATATGTGCAACATCGAGTAAAGGTTTCAATTGTTCATGAGCATGATGTTCACGAAAAAGAAATAAACCATTAGGACGAAGAATTCGCGAAATAACTTTAATGAACTCAGCTAATTGTTGCTGTGGAAGATGATGAAGACCCATATAACAAACAACTAAATCAATCGATTGACTTGGAATAGGAACATCAGTTATTTGAGAGAAATCGTAAGGAAGGAATTTGCCAATAGGAAAAAGAGAATTTCTTTCGATGATATCCGTCCATTTTTCTTGTGTATTGACAATATAAACATTTCCATCTTTGATTTTAAGTATTTGTCGTAATTCATTGATACATCGACCACCATCTCCAAATGAAACAATATTTTTAATCTAGATATTCAAAAAATTGAATCGAATGTAAACGATTTAGAAAAGAAAACAAACTTTTCCAGCATATCCAAGATGTTTAATAATATGGATTTGTTGTCGAATTAAATCTTTGATTTGTAATCTGAGTTGTCGAATTTGTTTGAAAAGAGCAAATAAATTTCGAAGAAAAGCGAATTGTCTATTTTTAAGAGCATTCTGTAGTTCTTGATAGATTTGATGATCATTCTTATTATTTGGATTTCTCACAGCTCGATTCACATAATTATAAATCACATGAATTGGTTCAGCATTGAAAACAGTTCGAAGAAATTTTCGAAATTTTTCTCTTAAAATTTCATCATAAATTACAGTTTCAAATGAATTCATTCGTCTTTGTTCAACTATTTGAAATTGTTCAGTTTGAATTTCATGTTGAAATCGATGATTATTTAATGTTTTAGGATTTTGAAATTGTTCTGGTAGAAAATGTTCAAACCAATCATTAGAAAATAGTCCTGTTGGATCATAAGTAAATTTCTTTTGAATGAATTGTTCAAACATCGGATAGGATTGTTGAATTTGTTGAAATGAATAATGTTGTCGATAGGGAAGATAAAATGTGCCTTGACATTGAAAAGCTAATTGAATTAATTGTTGATGAATTTGTTGAACTTGTTGATCACCTTGAGAATTTCGTTTGATTCGAAAATAGAAAACAAATGCATACGAATCCGATTGTTTTGTATAGGAAAGAAATGTCAATTGATCTTTTTTAACAAAACGAATTGTTAAATTAAGAAGAGAAACAAATTGATGTTTTTGTTTGAGAATTTCTTTTAATGGATTGAACCATTGTAAAAAGTTCTGTTTTGGAATAAAATATTCTTGAAGAATAAATGTATCATCATAATAAATCAATGGTTGATATAAGAGAGCCATGGGTTTAGCTGATTCATACATGGTCGTATTTCGATCAGTTGAATAAACGAGATCAAGTGATCGACCTAAGATTTTCTCGGCTGCAAAACGAATTCGGCGAAAGATATGTTTTTGTGCAAGATAAGTATAGATGAGATGTTGTCGTGGATGCATAACACGTGCTTCATCACTGAGATCAGCAACTGTTCCAAATGTTCCACTTTCTTGACGAAAAACAAACATTAAAATATTATTCGGACGAACAAGATCAACTCGAGCTATTTTTATTTCAATTGTTGAATCATCAAGAAATTGTTCATAATAACGATGAAAATCATCTGATTGCAATCGAATATATTCTAATGATGTTTTAACATTTGCAACGGTTTTTAATTTTAATTTCGTTATGATTCCAAATAAACCATAACCTCCAATGATTAAGGAAAATAATTCTGAATCTTGTTCTCGATTACATTCTCGTAGATTTCCATCTGAATCAATGAATTGAATATTTAAAACTGATTGACACATTGCATCATCCGATGTAATACCATGAGCATTGACTGAAATCGTACCTGCAGCACTAAACGTACAATAACTTTGCATGACAACTGGAGATCGACCATAGAAATTTAATTTTTTAATAACATGTGTCCATGTTGCACCAGCTTCGACGAGAACTTCTTTTGTTGTTTCATCATATTCAACTCGATTTAAATATTTTAAATCACAAACATAATTTGTTGTATTTCGTTTTCGAGAGGGTAATGTTTGACTACCCATTGTATGAGCTTGTCCACGTAATGAAATCGTTCGACCTTCACTTCGAGCTTTGCTTACTAAATATTGAAGATCATTGATTGTTCGAGGATAAAATAATGAATAAATTTCAGTTTGATTCAAACGTGACACATCATCAATTGAAATCTCTCCAGTCAAAGCAACATCATATTTTACTGGTGGCCAATACCATTGAGTAAATCTATAGAAGCCGAATATCATTATGAAAGACCAAATCAATGATTGATGGGCGAAGAATCGATAGATTCCCAAGGAAATCGTTGGAAATGAGTGAATAAAAAAATTCAATGATAAGATGACTATGATTGACATTGGAGTTGGAACAGGTTGTAAGAACAATCTTTGCATAATTTTGATTTGTTTAGATAAAATTGAGGAGATTTGTTTTGAAATTTGTTGCGTTAAACGATTGGTAACTAATGTATAAACTCCAAGAATAAAGAGAGCGATAGTTAATAATGTTGAATAAGGATAGAGTATTAAACTTTGATAAAATTCATTCCAATAACTAGATGTCGATAATGGTGAAGATGATGGAGGAGTTTTAATATCGTCAGCCATAAAATTTGATGTTAATAAATAAAATTTAATGAAAATAATCAATAAATAAAATACTAATGGTATATTGATAATTATTGGTTTTTTCATAATTGAAATCCAAAGTCGTTGACCGATCTCAAATAGTGTTTTAACCGATGAAATCAATTTTGGAATACCAAATAGACAAATAAGTAATACAACTGTTGTTATGAACATATTGATTTGCCATTGATGAAATAAATAAGAAAAATAATCGAAAATATTGAAATAATCAAAGTGAACGATCATTTGAACGATTTTATAAAACCAATCGGATAGGCAAAGTACAGTTAACGCATAGGTTAGCTGCATTTTGGCTGCTTGATTTTGAGTTATTGACTCAAGGTTACCTTCCATTTTATTTTGCCAGTTATGTCTCAGCCAGTCATCGTATTGCATGACGACCGAAGAGAGGAAGAAAAAAGGTGTGCTGATACAAGGTTATTTATTTTCAAAATGGATGACTTTGCATCATTAGAATCGTTATAAATAGAAAAATAAATTGAAAATGAAATCGATAAATGTTTAACGCTCGACTATACAACGGGTCTTTCAACGACGAGACATAGTCAGCAAACTGGCGAGCATATGTACTCAACTAGAAAGAAAGAAAATCATCATTTAAGTATTCGAACAATTTCATCATACTTCGTATATCGTTTCGTTATTATTGCAATTATTGCTATGACAAACGAGCGAATAAAAAATGTTTTCATCCGTTAGTGTATATCCATAATCGACTTGATTAAATGAGTAAACGAAATCGAAATTTTGTGAACTATTATTGTCGATACAATATCGACTGCCATTAATCGATGCAAAACATGAATTATTTGTGGTGTTTTTCGAACATATTTCAGTTTCATTTTCAGTCTCAATGAAACAACTATCGACCGAAGATGAAGATAGATTTGAATTAAACAATTGAGAAAGTTTCAGAAAACTATTTTGACGTCGTTGGATGCTAGTAAAACGAGGCCAGTAACGCCGCAATGCAATTATCGTACAATAATCGCCATCCTCACATTCCAATGCAATATGTACATCTATGCTAAATGTAGGATGGTTGCGAATAAAAACAGTATAACGACGAAGAATGAGCGCAGTCGTATTAATTTTTAAGAGATCATCATCTAGTTTTAAAGGAGTATTATACAAATGTTGTGATCTATCGAAGAGTATGATTGCTTGTTTAGCTGTAAAATCAAGAGACAATCCAACGAAACATGATCGAGCTTGTTTTCTCGCACAATGTCGACTGTTTTTGTATATCGAAGAAATATCTTCGTCGAATTTTAACAATATAATACACTTCATATCTTGAATACATTCCATTGCAGTTGACAAAGAATATTGAATAAAAAGAAAAGAAAAAAGAAAAAGCATTGCTTTTCCAAAAATAAAAAAGAAAGAATATCAAAAAGCGCGATATTTTAGAAATTATCATTATATGTCACTATTCCGACATACTTAGAGTACGAAAATGGTTAAACGTATTTTAACTTGTTTTTAAATCTGATCTTTTGCATCTTATCATTTTTGATAAGAAGAGATTGAGAGAAAAAGACAATTTTCATTGCTATTGAGCCATACAATCACACGCAAATGTAAATAAATACATTTGTCGATCGAAAATCTAATTTCAATAAAGTAAAAGAAGAAAGAAAAACAATGTTTTTCATCGCAATTTTTCTTCTAATCAATTTGATTTCTTCGATTCAATTATCATCAGCTAATACATTAGATCTAACCTTTTCTTCCAATGAAAAATATTATGAAATCGGTGATACCGTTGATATCCACTGTGAGTTAAATAATTCAACTAACATCCATGATACACCTCAATTATGGCATGTCGATTTTAAAACAAACAAACATACATCTATCACTCGTTGGCTTATTCATAATCCACCTGAAGATGCTCCTGAACTGTTTAAAACTAATAAACACAAACGAATTCGGTTTTTGACAAGAAATTATTTCCAAATTTCAAATTTACAATTAGAAGATTCAGCTCAATACGAATGTAATTGTCCTGATTGTGAAGAACATGCAGAACCCACAGCACGGAAATTACAAGTCATGCAACTCGCCGAACCCAAATGGTATATCGAACCCGGCTGGCCACTCCAAGAGAATACAAAAGTCACAATTAAATGCATAGCTAATGATTTCTATCCGTTTGTCGATTATAAAATCATAAGCAATGATCATGTCATCAACAAACTTGGCAAACATGTTCATATTCCAATGGATGATGTCTATCCGCATAGATTTTCATGGGAAACAACCGTAGAAGTACATCGTGGATTTCATAATACGACGTTAGTTTACATGGTTAAACAAGGTTTGTTCATAGAAAACAAAAAGACAATTAATTATTGTTTTTTATTTCGTGATTTCTCAAAAAAATAGGTAAATATGAACAAAATGCAACTAAAATTCTCGATGTTTTATTCACACCACGTTTTCTCGATTGTGCTACAACAGAGTTTATCAATGCATCGAAAGGTGAAACATCGATTTCTTGTTCATACGCTGGCAATCCAGTACCACAATTAGTCTGGTATCATCAAATTGATAATCAACCAATAACAAACGACGGTAATTTTATTATCAAAACAGAATCAAAAGGTCGTGGGAAATATACAAGTATTCTTACATTCAAAAATTCGATACAAACATCTTCCCATAATGTTTTTGTTGCTAAATTAATTCTATCGAACAACGAAACAGATTCGAGGAAAATCTCGATCGTCGATCAAACTACAACGCCTGAAGTAAATCTTTCGGGCAAGACATCAAGACAGATTCTTTCAACATCTGTTCTCTTATTCGTTTTGTATTTAATAAAGCATATTGAGTGAAACTGTCAACAAGTGCGCCACATGTCATTAAACAAATTGATATATAGAATTATCGTCTTCATTTCTTTTCTCTTCTCTTGACAGAATGGACTGCTCGAATTTACATCGATGGAAAACATTTTGTCTACCTCATGGATTTGTTTATACAGTTCTCATCGTAACCAGCCTATTTCTATTTATTTTTACGGTCAATCAGTTTCATCATCTTAAATTAGTCTCAACTTATTCATCGAAATACGAATTCATCGGTTTTCCTCTTCCACATGACGATCATCTTGTTCAATGGACATTTTTACATTTCAATGATGTTTATGAAATCTTACCATTGAATAACAAAGAAAACGGTGGCTTAGCTCGAGTAGCTCACATTCGAAAATTATTAAAACAAGAAAATCCACATACTTATTCGATTCTCGGCGGAGATTTTCTTTCTCCATCGGCATTGAGTACTGCGAAAGTCAATGGAACGAGACTAAATGGTCGACAAATGATTGCAACTTTGAATGAACTCGGTCTTGACATGACTATATTCGGCAATCATGAATTCGATTTAAACGAACAAGATCTTCTTACTCGTATGAATGAATCGAATTTTTCTTGGATTGCTACTAATATCATTAGTCAAAATGGTCCTTTACCATTTGGTTCAAGTATTTCACATAAATTTCTATATATCAAATCAATTCGTGTTTTAATCATCGGTTTAACAACGGATAGAATTACTTCAGATTATGTTCGAATAGTTAATCAATCGTCAGTGGTTCCATTTGTTCGACTTTATCTCAAACAATTTCCTTCTGATTCCTATGATCTTCTTGTTGCTATAACTCATTTCTCAGTGTCCATCGACATCGAACTCGCTGAGAAAATTCCGCAAATTGATTTAATTCTCGGTGGACATGATCATAAAAATGTCTATTTCGTACGTGGAATGAATTTCACTCCGATTTACAAGGCTGATGCTAATGTATTCACTGTTTATATTCTTCGTTTTGTTTTCAATTTGCAAACAAAACAATTTCAAATCTATCCCACGCTTTCACTTGTAAATTCACGCATTGCCGAAGACAAACAAACAGCTCAAGTGGCCGATCATTGGTTCAATTTTGGCATTGCAAATTTCCGTGAATCCGGCTTTGAACCGAACGAAATTGTCTCGTGTTTACCTGCTGATATTCACTTAGATGGTCGACGTGAGTCAATGCACAGCTCACCAACACTTCTCACCGATGTTATCTGTCGAAGTATGTTGAAAGCCACGGAGCTTCATCGAACACAAATCGTTCTATTCAATCACGGAGCTGTTCGAATCGATGATATTCTCTTTGGAATCATTACTCAATATGATATTCTACGAACATTACCATTCGCCAATGAACTACTCGTTCTACTTGTACCAGCTAATATACTTCATCGAGTGCTCGACAAAAATCACCAACGATTTGCCTATATCGGAATCGATACATTGGATCGTGGTAAAACATGGTTTATTAATGGAAAAGATCTTTCGATGAGTAAAGACAATTATACCATTGTTACGATTGATTATTTACGAAAAACAACTGAATTCAATCATCGAAATGTTGAAATTATTGAAAAAATGAATTTAACTCAAACAAAATCATTGATTAATTACTTGAAAATTATCTATCCTCCTTGTTAAAGAATTATCCAATCAAAAACCGACCGTTCTTTTTTTTTTATTACTTACTTACTTCGTTCTTCTGTTCTCATTACCATTTGCGCTTTTACATCGATGTTTTTCTTCTATTGTTTTCTGATTTTTCTTGAACAAATTCTTGTTGTTTCAACCTGGGTTGCTACTGATCACAGTCTCGTTGCTCGTCTTGCTCAATCTCAATTGACTCCGACGACATCGAACTGGGTCAGTAACTATCTTCCATCGAGTGTACATAGTGAACTAGGCCGAGTCGCCTCGTGGCCCGATTCGATTCTCTATCCGGATTCGAATCCATTCGATTCTCGTCAATGGCAATGGTCACGTTCTCTACATTATATCAATATACCGAATTGGAATTGTCAATACGTGCCTATGCGTGATTGTTTACATGATCGATGTATTGAAGGTGCTTTGAAAAATTATTCTCGACGAATTGTTGACTCGAATAATGATTATATTCAACAGCAACAAGCATTATTCTTTCTCGTTCATTTCATTGGCGATATTCATCAGCCGTTACATACGGGTTTTTCAGGTGATCTCGGTGGCAATACGGTTAAAGGGTTTTTTCTTAATAGTACAAAATTAACGAATCTTCATTCGATTTGGGATGTGGATATTATTGATGCACGTATTCGACGACATTTTCAATCGAATGTGAATCATTATTTTGATTATTTGCTGAATCTTTCGAATAATCAATCGTTTGTAGTCAATGAAACGTATACAGATTATCAAATATGGATAAAAGAAAGTGTTGATTTCGTTTGTCAACAAGTTTATCTCGATGACGATAATATTCGATTGAATGTTTCGAAAAATTTTACATTAGGAGAAAATTATTTCAATCGAAACTATCCTGTTGTTGACCAACGTTTAGTTCAAGCTGGTCGACGACTTGCCTCTCGACTCAATCAACTCGCTCAGCATCAATCAACATTCAAACTTTCACCGCACATTCAAGCATTGATTCTTTTTTGTGTACTTGAATTAATCGTTTGCATTTTTGGTCTTGTCATCTTTATTTCATATAGAAAAATCTATGCTCGTAAAACGGATGTACTACTCGAGGAACAAACAGAATAAACAAATATATCGATCGAACAAAATAAAAACAAATTATCCACGTTGTCTCTTTTTTCTCTCTTGTCTCACTCTTTGCGTCCCGAAAATACAGTGAAAAGAAAAACGCAAGGTAAATATAATTGTACTATCGAATAGACCGCCAAGGACAATTAAGTGACGATGACAGAATTTTCGTTATTCGATGGATTTAAACACGCATTCAAACAGATTATTCCGACAGGATATGAAGAATTAATAACAGGACAAGATGTGACTATTAAGTTTCTCTCAGCTGAAGTTTGTTTTGTGATTTCATAGAAAATAAATATCGAATTTAGTCTTGGTTATTCATAGGGCCTACCGAATATGGATCTAATCGGTCGTACAGATCCGTATTTCATCGCTAGATTAGATGATGAAATAACTTACAAGTATATATTCATCATTTTCTTCTTTTATTTTCCTATCGACGTCTCGTTGACCGTAGATCAACTGTCCTTGGTGATACATTAAATCCAATTTGGCCTGATGAAGAATGGCTCGTTCGAAATGTTCCTCGACAAAGTAAACTCACTGTTACTATCTACGATAAAGATGATAAATCATTGACTGACGATTACATTGGTGAATTTGAAATCACCGATCTACCGAATTATCAACCACCATCGCAAGGCCATCAGATTATAGGCAAAAATGGAGTTAAAAACGGTCGATTTTTCTTAACAATCGAATCGATTGAGTCGCCTGTCGAAAGTAAAAGATTGCCTCGTTATACATTCGATGGTCCTTGTCGTTTTACTCGACATAACTCAACTGCTGTTGGTCATTTAACAATGTTAAACACTCAACTTGTTTATTCAACATGGAAAATACATTTGAAACGAATCTCTGCCTATTTACCACCGTATGAAAGACAACATTGGAATCGACATTATCGAATTGCACAAACGATTTTCGGCAGTTCAGTTCGTTCGGTAGTTAAACAAAATTCATTTAAATTAGCACATCGTTTACTCTACGATCGATCATTGAAAAATAATGAATTCGGTCGATTGAACGATGCGAATGATCTTTGGAAATTGATCTTTTTCGATGAAGATACTCAACAAATTCGAGCTAAATTCTATACATATATTATCGATGATAATACGTGGCGTTTTAGTGAAACAGGCGAAGGTTATTTTACCGATTTTGCTAGTAAACATGCATTGCACGCTAATTGTTCGCCGTATGTTCGTTATGGTGGTCAATTTCATCCGAGACCAAGATACGGATGGGATCGACTTGATGACGAATGGGAATTAGTATTTGATAATTGGTCGGGCACATATTCACCACATTTAAGTCTTCTACCGAATTTAAAAAGTTTATTAGAATTTAATTTTCCCGGTTTGAATGTCGTTGTTTTTGATTATAAAGATCCGTTATTACATGAAAGTATGGACGATTTAAAAGCAGCTACGATTAATCATCGAGGTGATTTGTCATCACTGAAAAACCTAATGTTTACTCCATCATTAAGCTAAATAACGAGCTTCTTCTTCTTTTTATTTTTACTATATAATTTAATATATTATTTAAAAAACAAAGGTGATCGAAAACAATCGAAAAGTTTCTTGAAACGATCTTTAAATTGAGTAGACGATGAGCTGATTGTCGAATTTGTGTAAATATAAAATTGTGCTTCGAACATAAGTGAATCCATTTGAAGAAATGAAAGTAAAAGCGTGAAAAATCTGACTAATACGCACGAAATGAATCATCAGTGAGGAAAGAAAAAAAACAAAATAATAAACGAGTGAATGCTACAAGAAAACAAATCTGAATTTATTAAGCGGAAATTTCGATCAAATCGATAAAACCCAAAAAAATATTGCGAACATTTGAAAATTATAAGCGTACGTTTGGGAGGAATTGAAGTTTAGAAAAGCCACAGAAAGATTTTTTGATCGAAATAATAAATAAAACAATGATCTCGTTTGATTGACTTTTTCAGTTTTTCAGCCAGCAAAAATTGACTTTCTCGAAAGCATAGAGTCGAGAGTGAATTCTGTCGATTTATTCGTTGTAACAATAGAATGCGTATAATCGATTCAATTTGTTCGGTATCGACTTCGACATCGAGCATTTGTAGAAATGGACAAAGTCGTTGAACGATTTGAATCTCTTGTATTGAAGATCGATTACTGATCGTAATTTTACTAATATGATTTTGAGGAAATACGACACGTCGAATTTCTGTTTGTGGTAAAATGAGAATCAGATTGTTCGGATGAATTGTTAGATTTTTAAGATTTGGTAGATGAGTAATAAGAGAAAATAAGTTTTCTAAACGAAGTCGTTCGTCAGACATAATCAATTCAGTTAATTGTCGACAAGAAAAATGTGAGAAAATTTCGTTGAGATGAAGAGGATTTCCTTGAGATAGAATCAATCGATTCGCACGAAGAAATCGATAGGGAATCGATTGATAATGATGTAAATCGACCTCATATGCGAGATTAACACCTGATTCCGAAGTTGAACATGATTTTTCATTGAATTGATATGTTTTCCATTTGTAAGGCTTTGTAGAATACAATCTTCTCCAACTAGTCGAATGTTTGTCTATATAATACTGTTGTACGAAAAAACATTGTTTCTCAGTCCAAAACGATGATTGAAATTGCTTGATGACGTCATCATCAAGTGAATCATCTCGTCTATCATAATATTCCAACATAAATTTGCGTAGCAACGGTAGTTGTTGTGTAAGAATCCGTTGCCAACGATTAGAATTTAGAAATGCTCGATCATGTTTCACGGAAATTGTAAATGTCTGAATGGGTGACGAGAGATTTTTGATAAACCATTCAACTTCATCGAATGACACTCCATCGAATTTTAATGAAAGATTTGTTAGATTTTCGTTGACAAGCGGTATGTCAGAGAATAACAATGAATTCGATATTTCACAGGACAAATGAGATAAATTCGGTGCGAATGAAACTAATTCCATGAGATTTTTGACACTGCATTTTGAATTAATAATCAATCGTTCAATTGGACTTATAGCAAAATCATAGAATACAAATTCGTATCCTTCATCAATTGAATGTAATGATAATTGACAAAATTTGAGAACAGGTAGAGAAAATATCAAAGAATAAACTTGATCGGGACATTGAACATTTTCAACACAATTGAATGTTAAATAATAAAGAGATGGTAATTGAGTACAAGTTAACAAAGTTGAAACGAGAGAAGAATATTGAATACCTTCGAAATAGAGTGCTTGTAAGCGAATTAATGATGAATTGAAATGGAATTTTTCAAGAAAAAAACAATCGGATACACGAAGCGATTGAAGACGATGTTTAAAAGCAGCAAGAATATTTGGAATATGATTATTAAAATTTTCTACTGATTCATATGATAAATAGACTTTCACTGGTAAACAACATTGATGAATAAGTTGATAGAAACGATAATTGAGATCAGAAAATGTTTTTGAAACATAAATATCATCCAAATAATCGAATATTTCATAGAAAATTTCATTAGAAAGATCTTCAAATCGAGTCATTGTATTCGAAAAAAAGAATGTTTTTCTTTTGAAATGAAAAAAAAACACTCTCAACGTGTCTCTTCGTCACCTTCCCAACAACAGAAAAACAAAAAGAAGAAAAAAAAACGTGCAGAGATGTTAATAGAAATTCAAGCGAGAGTTGATCTTTTCCAAGTTTGAATACGTTTGTAAACTTTCGTTTTTTTCCATTCGGATGTGTAAACAGATGATGGTGAGATGTAAAGAAAGAACGTACTAATTTGAGGAATAAACGAAATAAAATACGAGAATATCAGAAGATATCGTAATGGATTCGTTTCAATTGTTTGACAGACAAGAAGCATGGATATGATGAATAGGGGAAGAGAGAATAATTGAGGAACGAGAGTAAAAGCTGGGCCGAAAACGAGCTCTTTGTTTTCAGTTAAAACTTCACGTAATAATTGAAATTTGGATATGTGAATTTCACCGTTCGACGCTGTCGTATTTCTCTTCTGATTACATGAAGTTCGACTGGTAATTCTTCCGATCGTATCTAAGAGAAAAACAGCAAAGAGATGATTTAGTTTTTTTGTTGTTGTTCAACATACAAATATTTTTTCGATTAATTTTGATTTTTTTCTTAATAACTACATAGATAATTATAATCATTGAAATAAGATTGATTAAAAATGGAACGACACTATTTACGATTCGTATGAATTGATGAATATACAACCAAAATGATTGATTTAATGGGAATTCGAGAAAACAAATACCACCTTGGTTATCATTGAAACCTGAATGTGATGAAAAAAATGGGAGTTCATAGGCGCCAGTGATCGAGATCGTTATGATCAAGATAAAAATCAATCGACGAGCGACAATCGGCTTTTTGAGCCAATGTTTATTCAAAAATACAATTGTATAAACTCGTTCGATGGCTAATAACGAAACTAACCATTGACTAATTCGACTTGTTATTGTTAAAGAATAATTCAAAAATGTACAAAGAATAATATTCGTTTGCAAAGAAAAATGTTGACCGGTGATATTAATTATTAAATGGCATAAACGAAGTGTTAGAAAAGCGAGATTAAGTGGACTAATAACGCTCATAAAGAGAAGATATTGTCCGCTGCCATTTTTTCGACATTTCTTTTGAGAAAATGTCATAAATGAAAAAATATTATTGATTAAACCGAGAATAAACATCAGTAGTGAACTAATCGTTAGAAAATAGATTGTTAGTAGACGATGAGTTGTATTCGTTGAAAGAAGATCAGCTGAAAATAATTGATCGAGTGTAAATGAAAATGATTTCGAACTAAATTGACAGAATCGTCCCGAATGACAAGCCGAACAAAGGCAGAGGAAATTTTTCGAATCACGAATACAACGACCGGATGCGAGACACAATGAACATCGATCAAGAGAATGATCATAAACGAAACACTCGGCACGTGTATGATTGCTATTGCATAGACAAAGATAATTACCATCGTGAAAACACAAGAGATTTCGATGTGTTCGACAAATATGATGATATTGAATCGGGGAGAGATTGCTGATGAATGGGCAATGATTGCTTTCGCTGAGTTCAGTCGATGTATCGATTGAGAGAGCATAGAGTTGTAGAGAGAGAAGATAGATTTCTAAATGAGATTCAACGTAGAGTTTGACAAGAACAATTTCCGGTGCATATTTTCGATTGTATCGATAGAACAAACGTTTAGGCATGATTTCGAATAATTCTTGATGATTTAAACGTAAGATTAAATCGGAGAAATCAATTTGAAAATATTGCACAATTGCAGCTCGATGAGTTTTTGTTTGATTAAGTTCTAATCGAATGATATTTTGCTCGAATTGACATCGGACACCTCGATACAATGAATTACAAATGCAAAAATAGTGACCTGGCGTCGCCGATGGAAAACACGTTCCATTGTTGAGACAAGGATTGGACTCACATTGATCTTGTTCAAGATAACATTGAAAGCCAAAGGTTGTCATCGGACAGATACAATAGGGAAGTTCCGGACGATTTAACAGACCTCGATAAGTTGGCTTGCAGAGAGAATGTGGAGAGCAATAGTTTGTTAAACAGATAGGAGCGATTTGACTGCAATTATCTCCGAAATAATTCTCTTGACAAAGATAAATGGATATCGAATTTTCATTTAAAATCGGCTGACAGTTTTGATTT
>ERZ781398.2816-NODE-2816-length-14192-cov-7.768551_pt1 | contig 14192 bp, 10 predicted proteins | sample MGYA00433077_ERZ781398 | MGnify/ENA primary metagenome ERZ781398 (study PRJEB29847, sample SAMN06458254) | wastewater metagenome | isolation source: Wastewater bioreactor | place: South Africa: Cape Town | study: EMG produced TPA metagenomics assembly of the... | reverse complement strand
TGTCTCGGACTTCCATCGTGCGATCATGGAGGGTGCGGATGCCTTCTCGCATTTTGCGGGAGATGGAGCCTTGGTCCACGGCGCCCTGTTCGATTCGCTCGGCGACGGATGCGAGGTCGTCTAGAAGGGAGTTCGCGCGGATGGAGTACTTGACTTGTTCGTGGGCATCTTCGGCGAATTTCTTTGCGTATTCGAGCGCGGATTCTGAAAGGGCGCCGGCGTTTTGGACCTTAGTGAGGAGGTCGGCCATGATGGCGTCGATTTCGCCCGAGCCATCGACACCTTTCTCGCCGAGGGCGAGACTGACGGCGGTTAGTTTTTCCGCTTGAACCCAGTCGGAACGTCCTTGAATGGCAAGGGGGATCAAAACAATGGTCTCGAAGACGACGAACAGGGCATGAATGATCGTCAACGCGAGCGCGTTTATGCTGGTGGTGTAGAGGAACACCGGAGCATTTGCGTACTGGAGCAGCGCAAATGAGAGGTGATGAACGGCGATGACCGCGGCCGAACAAACGATGACTCGCCAGTCACGATAAACGAGGCTGAAAGCCAGCGCGCAGAAGACGTGGAAATGCATTTCTGTCATGCCACGAGCCTGCTGGATGAAGAGGGCGGAGTAGATCATGAGCGCCGAGCCGGTGGCGCACTTAGTCAGGATGCTGTGGGGCTGGCTGCGCATCAACATGATCGGAGCTAGCGTAGTAGGTAACCCGATGATCAGGGCTTCCGCGAATGTCCGGTGCCAGAAAGCGAGGGCAAGACTGAGAACGAAGTGGCACCAAAGCAAAACCGTCATGCTTCGATGCACTTTCAATTCAGCCGATTTAATTGTAAACAGCGTCGACGCAACCATAGATTCACACAACCAACAGGAATTTAATCGGTAAATCTGACGGCCTTGATTACCGGAAAACTGCGCTGTTGAGGGCAAGGATTGGGAGGCTGGATTTGACCTGTTGTAAGATATGGTTAAGAAAATGGCTCTTAACCGAAACTTCCTGAAGCGATTGGACAGAGTCTATACGTCTTGAAGAGCTAGGATATGGTTCCCCACGGCGAAATCCGAATCGGCCATCTTGTTCAGCCCCCTGAGTGGAGCGACACGATAATACGCCTGATACCGCCGGTTTGCCGCGGAGGCTCGCACACGTCTGTGTGCGAGCCTCTTTTCGTTTTTGGGGGACTAAATCTAGCCTAGGAGTAAAAAGTAAGTGTCGAGTCACGAAGTTCTTGTTCTGAACAGCAACTACGAACCGCTAAACGTGTGCAACATGCGCCGAGCGGTCGCGCTCTTGTTGCTCGGTAAAGCCGAGGTATTGCAGCAGCGTGCGAATCCGCTTTCGACGGTGCGAGGCGTACAATCGGCGCCATCGGTCCTAAAGATGCGGTATCAGGTTCGGCGACCGATGCCTCAGCTTCGACTCTCTCGTCATTCGATCCTGGCCCGAGACAATTACACTTGCCAATATTGTGGCTCTCGGAAGGATTTGACGATTGATCACGTGCTCCCTCGATGGACGGGAGGCCCCCACACGTGGGACAACCTGGTGGCTTGTTGCCGACGATGCAACCTGAAGAAGGGTGACAAGACGCCGGCACAGGCCCACATGAAATTGGCGCGAAAGCCCAAGCGGCCCCACTTCATCCCTTACCTTTCACTGCCGCTCTATTTGAAGGCGCAAGGAAAGGACGAATGGCGGATGTATCTCCCATTCTTTGAGGAGTTTTCTTTCGAAGAAACCTTGCACTAGTGAGGATTGGCCCCAGCGTTTTAGGTTGCTGGGGCCTTTTTATGTGTGTCGTTTGGGACCAATGGGGAAACAACGAAACGTGGTCAAAGTTTGCGCTTCATAGCGCATAGGTAAAAGGGAAGGAATCAAGTACAAATCCGGTACACTTTGCCTTTCCGGGAGAGATCGATTAGAATGCAGGCAAATAACCATCCACGGAAGGAAGGTTCACGATGAATGTTTTTCAAATTTCAGGCGGCCGCCAGTTAGTTGGAACCGTCGATGTTGGTGGTAGTAAGAACACGGCCCTGGCAATTATGTCAGCGGTTGTATTGGCCCCAGGCAAGACCGTTCTGACGAATGTGCCCAATTTGTCAGATACTCGAATTAAGGCAAATCTGCTGGAGAGGTTTGGCGCTCACGTCGTCTGGGATGGCAATACGCTGGAGATTGACTGCAGCGAGATGTATCAAGGCGAGGCAGATGAAGAGTCTGTACGCGCGATCCGGACCTCTTTTTACTTGCTTGGTCCGTTGATGGCCCGAATTGGGCATGTCACTCTTCCTGCACCGGGTGGATGCAAGATCGGCGCCCGCCCTGTCGATTTTCATATTAAGGGTCTGCGGGCCCTTGGGGCCGATGTTGCTCTTAATGGTGGCGAATACGTCGTTTCCACAAAAGGATTGCGAGGGGCTGAGATCTATCTCGACTTCCCAAGCGCAGGGGCCACGCAGCATCTCATGTCCACCGCGGTTTTAGCTCAGGGCGTGACGATCATCAAGAACGCGGCGATCGAGCCCGAGGTGACGGCGCTGGCTTCCTTCTTGAATCGGATGGGAGCACGGGTTGAAGGTGCGGGTACGAGCACGATCACGATCATGGGCGTGGAAAAGCTGAATGCCTGTGAATTCCGTATTCCAGCAGACCGCATGCAGGCAGGTACGTACTTGCTGGCGGGCGCGATTACGGGTGGCGACGTGACGGTACGAGGCATTCTTCCCGAAGAACAGACGGCAGTGGTCAACAAACTGCGAGAAGCGGGAGCGGATGTAGATGAAGGGCCAGATTGGGTTCGAGCTTCCGTCAGCAAGCGTCTTAAGGGTATCAACGTCAAGACCATGCCTCATCCCGGTTTTCCCACCGACATGCAGCAGCCGATGGCCGCGGTGCTCTGTTTAGCCGAGGGCACGAGCGTGGTCGAAGAGACAATATACGAGAGTCGAATTGGGCACATCCAAGAATTGAATCGAATGGGAGCGAACATTCGTTCGCAAGGCCGCACGGCGATGATTGAGGGCGTGAACGGACTCCGTGGAGCGATCGTTGAGGCCAGCGATCTTCGGGCTGGAGCGGCACTGGTTCTCGCCGGGCTTGCCGCCAAGGGAGAAACAACCGTTAAGAACATTCACTTTATCGACCGAGGCTATGAGGCGTTTGAAAAGACGCTCGCTGAGCTGGGCGCTAAGATCCAGCGCGTTCATGCACCGGATTTGGACGGAAGCATGTCCAACGTGGACAGCGAATGAGACTGGCCCCAGAAATTGGAATTGACCTAGGAACGGCGAATATTCTCGTCTTTCGACGAGGCAAGGGGATCGTTCTCGCAGAGCCAACGGTCGTTGCGATCAGCAACCAAGCCGGAAAGGTTTTAGCGGTTGGTAACGAAGCGCGCGACATGCTCGGCAGGACGCCGGGAAATATCAGCGCGATTCGACCTCTCAAGGACGGCGTTATTGCGGATTACACCACTACGCTCAAGATGTTGGAATACATCTTGGACAAGACCTGCGGTACTCGGCGATTGTTTCGACCGACGACCCTTGTCTGTGTTCCAAGCGGCGTGACGAACGTTGAGCGCCGAGCGGTTATTCAGGCGGCCAAGGAAGCAGGCGCGGGTGTGGCAATGACCATCGAAGAACCGATGGCGGCGGCGATTGGAGCGGGGCTTCCCATTGCGTCTCCCGGCGGGAACATGGTGGTCGATATTGGTGGTGGTACGACCGATATCGCGGTGATTAGCTTGGGTGGGATCGTTTTGTCGCACAGCCTACGCGTGGGGGGTAACAAGTTTGACGAAGCGATTATTCGGCATATTCGCAACGCTTATAACTTGATGATTGGCGACCCGACGGCGGAAGAGATCAAGATCAAGATTGGATCGGCGTTTCCGCTTCCGCAAGAGCTACGCATGGACATTCGCGGTCGTGACTTGGTGGCAGGTCTGCCCAAGACGGTCGAGATTTCCAGCGAAGAAGTTCGCGAAGCTCTGAACGAGCCCGTTCGACAGATTGCAGAGAAGCTTTGCAGCGTCTTGGAAGAAACTCCTCCGGAATTAGGCAGCGATATTATTGAAAGAGGGATTACACTGACGGGTGGTGGAGCCCTTTTGCGCGGACTGGATAGACTTTTGCACAGTGTGACCGATATACCTGTTAGAGTTGCGGAGAACGCACTCAACTGTGTTGCGGTTGGAACTGGGCGGGCGCTTGAGGAACTTGACGCGATTCGACAGAGCGGCGCCGTAACCACCATTTAGGTCTGCAAGCTATGAGAAAATTGATCCCCTTCCTATTCGCGATTTCGGTCGCCGCCTTTGCCGTGGCTCAGCACGAAGGCGACAAGCCGAGTTTTAAGCGGAACAACGTGGTGGGGGTTGATGGCAAGAGCACCGTGACTCAGGCCGATGCGTTCGCGGTATTTACTCAAGCTCGTAAGGCGATTGTGGCGGCGCGAATCGCAAAGTTGACCACCAAGCCCACGATTGCAAAAAGCGGACAGCCGGTTTCCCGAGATCAAATCATTTTGGAGATGATGAAGATCTTGAACGAATCCAAGACGGCGGTGAAGTTTGTGCCCAAGCCGGTGAAGTTTGATCCGGCGGTATTCAAGACAGGATCGGCAGGCGCCAAAGCCGCGTTGGCGAAGCTTGTCAAATGGGGAATGGTGGCTCCGGTAGGTGTCTTAGCCACAGGGCCCAAAGCTACGCTGTCGATCGACGAGTTTGGCGATGCGTTGGGATTTTTTCTCTCTCGTTACTCAGATGTGACCCACATGCCGAGCACGAAGTGGAGCCCGTTCCTGCAGCCGATCGACTAAAGAACTTGGGTGACCTTTCGGACGCCGGGGACCAGCTGTTTGAGTTGAGTCTCAATTCCTTGTCGTAGAGTGATGTCCGAGAGCGGACAGCCGTTGCAGGCGCCGTTGAGCTTGATCTTGACGTCGCCTTCGTCGCTTACGCCCACCAGTTGGATTTCTCCGCCGTGGGAACGGGCGTAGGCTTGGACGTCGGTGATGGCGTCTTTCACTTCCCGGAAGAGGGGACCTGCTTCAGCAGGATCGACCTCATCTTTCTTGAACCATTTCAAAAACGCCTTCATTAATCATCTTCCTTTGCTCAGAGTCGGCGAACCCAGAGTTGCATGTTCGTCCGACCTCGGTTGTTCCATGCATAGTATGGAATGAACTTGCCGGTTCCTTCGTTATAATCCACCGAGTCAGGTTCGCTGTAGAGCTGATCCGATAGGTATCCCGCCTCATAGACGATGGGGAGGGAGAGCGTGGTGATGCCTTCCAGCATCTTTTCTTTTTGGATTTCGATTTCAGCTTCAACATCCACGGCGAGGCGCTGAGGAGCGACTTTATTGTCGTGTTCTTCAGCGGTGTAGATCAGAGGGCCATAAGAGAGGGCAACACGACCAAGGTTGTCCATGACTCGCGGATCGGCGGCGATCCACTTCGGCTTCAGTTCGATTTCGAATTTGGCGGTATCTCCGGGCTTCCAGAGTTTCTCGATGACGATATAGCCGTCATGGTATTCGGCTTCCGACTCGAGCCCGGGGATGTCGGTATTGACATCATCGGCCCAATCGGGAATTCGGAAACGAAGCGTGGCTTTGACGGGCTTTTCTGGGGTGATGGTTAGTTTGAATTCGCCGGACCAGGGGTAGTTGGATTCGGCCGTGAGCGTGGTCTTGATACCGTCAAGGGTCGTCGTCGCCTCAAAGCCGATTGGGAGGTGGATATTGAGGCTCTTTTCGTCAACTGTCAACGCGTAGTTTGAAATTGAGCCAATGAGACGAGCAATGTTTGGTGGGCAGCACGCACACGTGAACCACGGGGTGCGCTCATGACTTCCTCGGCTTTCTAGAGGGTTGGCATAGAAGTACTTCTCGGTATCCAGCGAGATGCCGGAAAGAGCGCCATTGTAAATGGCTCGCTCCATGATGTCGGCATACTCGGAGTTTCCGGTGAGGGCCAGGAGCTTCTGCGCCCACATGGCCAGGCCGACGGCGGCGCAGGTTTCCGCATAGGCGCTGAGGTTTGGGAGGTCGTAGTCAGTGGTGAATCCTTCATTGCTGGCGCTGGGGCCGATGCCGCCGGTGACGTACATTCGGCTCTTCGTGAGGTTGTCCCAACACTTTTCAATGGCGGCGCGGAGATCGGCATCTTGGTCTTCACCCGCGATCTCGGCGGCGGCGATGTAGAGATACATTGCCCGTACGGCGTGACCGACGACTTCCGTGTGCTCTCGGATAGGGGCGTGGTCTTGAGCGTATTCGCCCGAGTATTGGTCGCCTTTGAAGAGGAGATTGTATGCGCCGGAGAGGGTCTGGGCTTCCGGGTCAGCTTTTTCGGCTTCGAACACGGAAGGGCGCTGGCCGCGTTCTTCAACCATCCACCGGGCGAGGGTTGCGTACTTGGACTCGCCGGTCGCATGGGCGAGGCGGAGAAGAGCAAGTTCGATTTCCTCGTGACCGCAATAGGCACGTCGTTTTTCCGGGCCGAAAAGGTCGAGAAGGTGATCGGCGAATTTGATCGAGACCTCAAGAAGGCGGCGGTCGTTGAGGCTCTCGTAGAGAGCGACACCGGCTTCTAAGAGATGGCCGCCGCAGTACATTTCGTGGAGCATGCTAAGGTTGCGCCACTTGAGATCGGGGTGTTTCAACTGGAAAAAGGTGTTGATGTACCCGGAGGGTTCTTGAGCGGATTGGATCAGGCTGATCGCGTGGTCCAACTCGGATTGGAGCTGGGGGTTCGGGTGATTGGCCAGCGTATAAGCGGCGGCTTCCGCCCACTTGTAAACATCGCTATCGTTGAAATAGAGGCCATCGAACTCGCCTGACTGATTGGCAGCGTTCTCAAAGTTGCGCAGGCGGTTGGTTTCGACGAGCTTCCGGTATTGGGCGGAGAGGCCCTTGGTAGAGAGGGCGGATTGCCAGCGGGACCAGAAGGGGTCGGTGACCTTGATCTGCTTGAGAGGAAGACTGCGCAAGAAGCGGCTCGAGGGCATTCGCTCATGGTACCGACTCCGGCGCTTGGATTTTGAAGGGTGGTGGAGCGTGATCCAGCGGCGGTGAAATAAGTAGACTGCGCGCGTATGTTTGGGCTTCTGGTGGGACTCACGATGCAGACGAGCGGATGGACGGCGCAGTGGATCACAACGCCTACGGCGAAATCTCCTTTGGTCGAAGCGAAGTGGATTTGGCGCGGGGCGGCGACGGCCAAGGATGCACCGGTGGGGGAAGCGTGGTTCCGAAAAAAGTTTGACCTTGGCGCGGTGAATTCTGCGGCGAGCCTTCGGGTGACGGCAGATAACTCGGCGGAGGTTTGGCTCAATGGGAAGTCCGTAGGGAAGGCGGAGGATTGGTCAAAGGTGAATCGCTTCGCAGTTGGCAGGTTGCTCAGAAAGGGGACCAACGAGATTTTGGTCAAGGCCGTCAACGGCGTTGGTCCAGTGGGTGGAAATCCGGGCGGTCTGATCTTAGCCTTGGAGTCGGGTGAGACGGTGGTTCGGACAGATGCAAGTTGGCAGGCAGCGGCGAGCCGCGACTTCATCGGGGCTTTGACGGCAACGGTGGTTGGGCCTTCTGATACGGATCCCTGGCATTTGAACGATCAGGATTTGACCCCACCCGATATGCGGAAAGAGTTCACGTTGGGGGCGGGGGTTCGGAAGGCGGTTGTGAAGGTGATCGGTCTAGGCGACTACGAACTCCGTTTGAATGGGAGGGTTGTTGGGAATTCCGTAATGAATCAAGCGTGGTCGCAATTCGACAAGGCGCTTTACTGGCGGGAGTTCGATGTCACGGAACTGCTCAAGAAGGGTGAGAATGCGTTTGGGGTGACCCTTGGAAGTTCGTTCTGGTACGTGGTCAATCCGGGGCCGGGGCGCTATTACAAGGGAGACATGGTGACGTTCTTTGGAAAGGACGCACCATTCCTTCTTCGACTGCAATGCGATGTTGAGCTAGTAGACGGTCGTCATGTGCGACTGGGCACGGACCAGTCTTGGGCATGGCGACCAAGTGCCTTGACTTACTCTCACGTTTACGGCGGCGAAAATTACGATGCTCGTCGCGAGCAGAGCGGCTGGGATCGGGCGGAGTTTGCGGGTAAAGGTTGGAACCGCGTGGCTTTGGCTCCCGATCCAAAAGTTGAATTGCGGCGGCAGAATTGGCCGGGAATTACCGTTCACGAAAAGTTTAAGCCGGTTAAGTGGATCAAGCGGGAGCCGGGGCGGTGGTCCGTAGACTTTGGACAAAACTGCTCGGGAATGGTTCGGATGAAGCTCCGCGGCAAGGCTGGGCAGGAAGTGGTGGCGACACCCTCCGAAGTGATGACCGAGGCAGGCGAGGTCCAGCAGCTCAATCTATGGGGCGCGCATGCCTTTTGCTCGTACATTTTAAACGGGTTGGGAGTGGAAGATTGGCGGTGGAAGTTCTGGTACCACGGCTTTCGCTACGTAGATGTCCTGGGCGCAGTTCCGGCTGGCAAGCCGAACACCAAGGGGTTTCCGGTCATCGAGTCGATAGAACTGGACCATATTCGGGCAAACAATCCGACGGCGGGAGAGTTTGAATGCTCTTCTCAGCTCTTCGAGAAGACCCATTCACTGATCGATTGGGCGATGCGCTCGAACATGATGCAGGTGATGAGCGACTGCCCTCACCGCGAGAAGGCGGGGTGGCTGGAGTGCTCTTATCTGTTGGCCCGGACATTTAGCTATCGGTACGACTGCGGAGCTTGGCTACGGAAAATTGAGGCGGATATTCGGGATGCGCAACTGCCGAGTGGGCAGATTTGTACGGTCGCGCCGATGGTCTTGCAGCGACCGCCGACGGATGCGTTTGCCTACACCGTGGAGTGGGGGGCAGCAGGTGTTTTTCTCCCGTGGCACCTGTACGAGTGGTACGGCGACAGGGCGACGTTAGAGGCGAGTTACTCCAGCATGAAGCGGTTTACCGATAGCGTTGGAACCCTGGCGAAGGATTACATTGCACCCGCGGGGCTTGGGGATTGGTACGACTATGGGCATGGCAAGGGACCCGGACCGAGTCGGTTTACGCCCCAGGACCTGTCCTCCACGGCGACTTATGCGATGTGCGTGAGGACCCTTATCGATTCGGCAAAAGTCTTGGGACATCCCGAGGATGTGGCGAAGTATGAGGCGTTGTTTGGGAAGATCCAAGAAGCGTTCCTCGCGAAGTTCTATGATGCCTCTAAGAAGACACTGACGAATCACGGGAGTCCGCAGGCCGGACATGCAATGGCGTTGGAGGCGGGACTGATTCCTGAGGGCGACCGGGCAGCGGTTCTGCAGGGAATCTTGGACGACTTGGAGAAGCGGGGTTACCAGCAGACCCCGGGGGACATTGGCCATCTGTATTTCATTCGCGCGCTTGCTCACGCGGGGCGAAGTGATGTCCTGCATAAGGTGTACTCACGCACCGGACTGGGAAGCTATGGCGGGATCTTGGCGAAGGGGCTGACAACCCTGCCGGAGACCTGGGACGCGATTACCGTGGGAAGTAACTCCTTGAATCACTGCATGTTGGGTCATGCCATGGAGTGGTTTTATGGGTGGGTGCTTGGGATTCGGCAGGCGGATCGCTCGGTTGCCTGGGCAAGAACCTTGGTCGCGCCGGAGATTGGGGAATTGACGTCAGCCAAGGGGAAGGTGACGACTCCGCACGGGGAGATCTCGGTGGAATGGACCCGTAAGGGCGACAACTTTGAGATGACGGTCTCGGTTCCTAAGGGAGTCAAGGCGATATTGACACTACCTTGGTCGGGCGAGACGAAACTCGATGGTCGGATGGCGGAGACAAAGGCCGGTCCGTTTGGAAGACCGGCCTACGAAGTGGGCGAGGGAACCTGGAAGGTCTCCTGCCGTCGCTAGATTCCTTTGAAGGGGCTTTGGCTGAAGTAGAAGTTGAAGTCTTTGATTCGGCCATTGGCTCCTTCTTGGCGAGGGAGGAGTTTGACTCCCCCTACCTTGTAGGATTTGCCGAGATCGAGAACAACCGAGTGGGGATGCTTGGCCGCCTTTGCGCCCTGCCATTGGGTGTGCCAGATGGTGGTGGGTTGGAGGTCAATGAGGTTGGCGGCGGAGCCGTTTTCACCATTGATCTCCTCGCTGTCCGCATAGAGGACTTTGAAGTCAGTGCGGGGGATTTCGTTTCCGTTCTCGTCGAGAATCCAGAGCTCAGCGAGGGCGGTCCACTGGTCGCCACCTTGGGAATTGAGCGCTTCCAGGCAGAAGTAGCGAGCATCGACCGGATTGTCTAGCATTACGGTTTGCGCCTTTGTTCCTTCGGGTAGGGAGCCCGACTTTGTCGGTTTGAGTCCCGTAAGGTTGAGGTCTTGACCAGGTTTTCTGAGCAGTCGGCTGTAGTCGATGGCGACTTCGTCGAGGATGGGTTCGTTTAGTCCCTCGATAGTTGGGTTTTTTACCTTCCCACTGTCTTCAAGCACGACAATTTTGTTTTTGCCCTTGTTCAGCCAGACGCCAGGGAGATAAAGGGTTTGCTGGGGACCGATTCGCCAAAAGCGGCCCAGGTTCTTGCCGTTCACCCAGACGAAGCCCTTGGTAAAGTTTCGGAGATCGAGGAAGGTATCTCCGGGTTCGGAGACTTCCAGATCCCCGAAGTACCACAGTGGCTCTTTGAGCGCGATGGCGACGGGGGAGAGATTCTTAGGGGGCGCGGAGAGGGGGAGGCGGTAGTGCTCCCAATTCTTGAGTTCGGTGGTTCCGAGTTTTACGGAGCCTTGGAGTCCCTTGCGCTCCGTTGGGATGAGTCCGCCAAAGTTCACCCGAGACAGGGACTCCACCATGACATCAAGGGTGGCGCCCGCCTTTGGAACTTCGATGGTGATGGTTCGCTCTTGCTTTCGGCGGTCGAGTACGCCCTGGTTGACTCCATCCACGAGGACGATCGCGTAGTCGTGGAGCTTGTCGAATGTGAGGGTTTGCTTGCCGGCGGTGGGAAGCGTCGTTCGGTAGAGGACGATGCCGTACGATTGATCCAGATCTTCGAAGGTCTTGACGCTTTCACTCTTCACCGGGGTGGGGAGGGAACTGCGGAGCGGAGAAGACTGGGTGAGCTTAGTCTTGGCAATGGTGATGGGGGCGGGCATGGCGGGGATCTCGGGGAGCTTTTCGCCCGTCGCCTTTGCGATGGTATCCCGGAACGCCATGTACTTAGGGGTCACCCGGCCGGACTCATTGAGGGCGGAGTCGTAGTCGTAGCTGGTGATGTCGACGTTATAGTCGTTGCTTCCCCCGTTTGAGCCCTGCATAAACCCAAAGTTAGTGCCGCCGTGGAACATGTAGACGTTGAAGCTAACACCGTTTTCCAGGCACCACTCCATGTCTTTGACGTTGTTTTGGATGTTTGACCCGGCGTGTTGCTTGCCCCAGTGATCGAACCAGCCAGCCCAGAATTCGCCGATCATGCGCGGAACTCCGGTGCGGAATTTGGCGAGTTCAGCGAAGGCGTTGGGGGCTCCGCCACCAAAGTTGATGGTGGGGGTGAGGTCAGGGAGAGTGCCGCCCTTAAGCATGCTTTGACTGGGGCCATCTGAGGTGAATAGCGTGCAGTCGAAACCGGAGCGCTTCATCATGTCCCGGATGGCGGCCATGTAGACATGGTCTGAGCCGTAGCTACCGTACTCGTTCTCGACCTGGGCCATGATGATGGGACCACCGTTCTTCATGAGATATGGTTTGATCACATCGCCGACCTTCTTCATGTAGGTCTCAGTAATCTTCAGGAACTTGGCGTCGTTGCTCCGGATGGTCATGGAGCGGTCTTTGAGGAGCCAAGCAGGGAAGCCACCGAGGTCCCATTCGGTACAGATATAGGGACCGGGGCGGACGATGACGAAGAGGCCCTCTTCGCCAGCTATCTTGATGAACTGTCCCAGATCGTTGTCACCCTGGAAGTCCCACTTGCCTTCGGTTGGTTCGTGGAGATTCCAGAACACATAGGTGCAAATGGTGTTCAGTCCCATGGCCTTGGCCATCTTGAGTCGAGATCGCCAGTATTGGTGAGGAATTCGCGGATAGTGAATCTCTCCCGACCGAATCAGGAACGGTTTACCATCGAGCATGAAGTGCTCGCCCTGGACCGAGAACGTGTGGTGGGTGGCTTGAGCAGACATAGAAAGAGTGAGTGCAGCTAGCGCGGCAAGCATTTGAACACCTTAGCCCCAGCGACTAAATAATATCTAACTCCCGCGTGAAGCGGAGCATGGCCCTGGAAGCGCAAGTGGGGATTATATCTTTAGGAGTCATAAAGATATGTGGAAATTTGTGACTTGTGATGGGTGATTCGATTTCAGGGTGAAGTCAGCCGGCGTAGGAAGATTGAAGTGACTTCCGTGAAGAGCTTTTGTTGAGTTAGGCGGTCGATGGTGGGTTTTCCGTTGCCAAATTGACCGGAGTAGTAGCCGAATTGAGCGTGATTTCCTCCTTTGACCTCCAGCCATTGGGTTTGTTTGGGCAGGCGATCGGCGTTGGCTCTGGCTCTCGCGTACGGCGCGATGCCGTCTTGGGTCGCCCAGATCTTGAGGACGGGGCACTTGAGGTTGACGAGGGAAAAATCTCGGGGGTGGGTGGTGGCACAGAGGATCAGACCGTTGAGCTTTTCGGGGTGCTCGTGAGCGTACTGGGCGGCGATGGCAGCGCCGAGGGAGTGGCCTCCGACGACCACGTGCTTTTGAGCTTTGGCGACAGAGGAGATCAGGTTCACTCCATCTCGTTTTTGGGCTTCGAGGTCAGGATATTGGGCGCCCAGCTTGACTACATAGACTCGATATCCCGTCTTGGCGAGGGTATGCGCGTAGGGCGCGTAGGCAGTGGGTTCCACCATTCCTCCTGGACAGAAAATGTAAGTGATGGATCTTGGAGATTTGGTGGGGGCGAAGAGGTAGGCGGCTTTGCTCTGGGAAACGTGGACGGATGGACTGGACTTGAGAATGGCCGAATCAACTCCCTCGGCCGGATAGCGGTAGGTTTGATATGCAAGGGCAAGGTAGGGGGCCAGCATTTAGGGAAGTCTACGGACTGGGTTCGTTTAGGTTGCGTAGCTGAACGCGAGTCACGACGAAAAAGGGAAGGGTGGCCCGTAGTTTGAATCCGACCCGTTCATAGAGCCTGCGGGCGGTTTTGTTGTCGAATTCCGTGTGGAGGAAGGGACGGTTGCCTTGGGATTGGATGTGGCGGACCAAGTGGAGGGTAAGCCGGCTGGCGTAGCCTTTGCCTCGGTGGTCGGGGTGCGTGCAGACTGCGCTGATTTCTTGGTGGCCTTCGAACGCCATGCGGATTCCGGCCATGGCGCAGAGTTGGTCGCCTTGGAAGATGCCGAAGTAGTCGCCAAGCTCGGCGGTGCCCTTTCGGAAGTAGGCGGGATAGACGAGAGCGGTGAGTTCTAGCATCTTGGGCAGGTCTTCCGCAGTCAGGAGGACTGCCTCGGGTTCAGCTTCGGGGAGGGGGCCATCCCAGGCGTACTGGGCGAGGTCGAAGTTCTTCTGAATCTCCCAGCCTTCCCAGGTGCTTGGGGTTACGTTGACCATGCCAACGGTTTCGCCAGTTTGGACGAGGGTGTTCAGGTCGGCGCTCGCTTCCGAAGTGGGGATGGCGGCGAACGGCGCGACTTCTGCCGGGTAGCGGACGGCTTGGCCGTGGGTTAGGGCCAAGTCGGCATGGCGGGAGGTGAGGGATTGCCAGATGGGGTTATCGAGCGGGGAAAGCACCGGTCTATTTTGCTCGAAGGACTTCCATTTGCGTATTGGAAGCCTCGGACTTGGGGAGTAATTGGTGCCCAGGAGCTTTTGGGCTTAGATTCAAATCAGGTTCAAAATCGTAGCCCGATTACGACAAGGTTCTGTCGTCAGAATGGCAGACGCTTGTTTCAAATTAACTAACATCATCGGACCGTCACGGTTTGTTCTTTCTGTTCTTCGAAAGAAGCTCTAGCTTTCTCCCAGTACTTGCGCATCCATTCACGCTTCGGTTCATCCTTGGCCTGAGAGTAACCCGCTGTATTCCCTCTCTTTGCCTTTCCCGCAAATTCCTCCACAACTCGCATTGGGGCTACAACTTCGTTCTCCATGATGCTGATGTGAGCTGCCCCCGCTTTGAGGCACATTTTTAAGAGTAGAGTTTCTCCTTCATTC
>ERZ781398.2813-NODE-2813-length-14212-cov-4.535354_pt1 | contig 14212 bp, 9 predicted proteins | sample MGYA00433077_ERZ781398 | MGnify/ENA primary metagenome ERZ781398 (study PRJEB29847, sample SAMN06458254) | wastewater metagenome | isolation source: Wastewater bioreactor | place: South Africa: Cape Town | study: EMG produced TPA metagenomics assembly of the... | reverse complement strand
CAGCACTCTCACCACCAACAGTAATTTGCTCAGGATTCCCACCAAAACCAGCTATATTCTTTTTTATCCAGTCTAATGCCATTATTTGATCTAATATACCATAGTTACCAGTAGTTTTTCTGTTGTCGATGCCTGATCTTTCTTCAAATAATTCTTTATCTGCCATAAAACCCAGCAGACCGAGCCGATAGTTAATCGTAACGACGATGACAGGTACAGAATTTATAATACTTGTGCTCACGAATGGTGTACCATCGTACTGAAGAGAAGCACCGGCATAAAATGCATCTCCATGAATCCAAACATATACAGGTAAATTATTTGCATTTTCTGGAGCATAAACATTTACGATGAGACAAACTTCGGTACGTGGGAAGCCCATGTCATACAGCTGATGACAAGAAACAGAATTGTACGCTTCTCTAGTAACATTGGATATGGCAAGAGCTTGAGGAGGCATCCATCTAAGGTTTCCGATAGGTGCTTGAGCATAAAGTATGCCCAACCAATAGTTCACATTAGTACCGTGGATTGTTGTTTGTCGACCGATATAAATACCTTGTTGTGTTTGAGCTGACGGAGAGATGTCGGCCCCTTTAGTAGTTGGAATAGTCATCAATAGCAACGGTATTACTACCATAAATTTTGTCATAATTCTGCGCGTTGATAACATCGGTGTGTATGTAATTTATGTGGGAATTAAATACTGTGTAATTGCTCTGTTTTTACCTTTGTATTTGACGCGAGACTGAACTGATATGTATATATTCGAGTACATGTACGAATAGTTCTCTCAGCTTTGACGTTTGTGAGTCACCTATGTATATAATATGACGTGTATACATTATTAATTCACAGTTTCGCATTCTTGACTCAGTTGTATTCGTGTAACTAGAAATAAGAATAATCGATCCATTAGTTACTAAATCGTCAGTTAGTTCCAAAAGCAATACAAATCTCTAATTTTTGACTTGGATATTCATCATTGAGAAAATAATCTTTTACATATTTGATGAGCAAACAATATGTTATCTACGACTTTATTGGAAAACTGAAAGCAGAAGCGGTTTAAATTTTTTTGGTTAAAGCTTGAATATAATCAGTTAAAAGTTGAAAGATGAATATTGAAATGTCAATTGTAATTATCTTTAATCTAATCGTTCAAAACTATCTTACTTCAACGACTGATTAATTAATATACTGTCTTTCAACAGAATATATATTATTAACGAATATTATCTATCAATGTTATCTTCAAATATTCTATTCATTGTTGAACATAGCTTTGCATAAAATAATGCTAACAAACATGTTAAAGAATGTGAATTTGTGAAACCAATTATGAATTCGATCGTCATAAATACTCTGTAGCAAATATGTCTAATGATCTGAAGTATCGAAAATCATATGAAAAATGGATTTTATGGACCATAATCGCTGTCAATTATTTTCAAACCTTCGAAGATAACGCCAATATTTGTTGTTTGACAAAATATCATCTGATAAGTAAATCATTCGAAACTTCTACAAAAAATCATACAAAAATTATTCGAACTAGAAAATAAATATTCTTATTATTAGTAAAAATGAACAAATTCTGTAGATCATGAATTGATTGAAGATGTGGTAGTGGTCGTGGTTGTTGTTGTAGTAGTAACGATAGGAGAATATTATTCAATAATTTTATTAATTTCATGAGAGATGAGTTTCTACTAAGCGCACTAATCGATATCATATAGCAGATGAAACATGTTGACAAAGAGTCTTTTCGTGTATGACGTTTCGTCGACGAAATAGATGAGTATTATTGATTTAAATGAACTATGATATAGTTAAACAATGGTCTCAACTACATATCAATTCGAATATATTCTTTGTGTTAGAATTGAAGATGTTAATTGAAAATTAATCTTGATGACTTCATAATACATGAACATTTATAACCTAACTCTATTCAAATAAGTTCATATAACATCATAAATACCATTTAGTTTATTGAAAATACACTAATGATATAATTAATGAATAAGAAATGCCTACAAATTCTCCACAAATACGACGTACTATGTTGAAACAAAAATTCAAGTGTATAATTGAAACAGAGTAAATTCAATATATGAATAAGCAAATTCGACAGTTTGTAATCAAATTTATGAGTTAATGAAGAATAATGTTTATGATATTGCCAAAAATAATAAATGACATCAAAAGTGAATAAATCTTTGTAAAGTTTTATTCAAATATTTTCACTATACTGTGAATAAAGTTTTCATTTCTTGAGAGAATATACGATTTAATTGCACATGAAATACTTTTAAAAAGATGACATTCTATTACGACACTCTATCTGAGAAAAAATACTTGAATTCAAATATTTACTCACATTGCTGCGAGAGTTGAATACGGTGAAATTGTCAATTCATGTATAATGTTGGCGATAGCAGAAACATTCGCAAGTTATTAAATGATGTAGATCAGTGAAGTATGTAACTGAAACTCATTAGATTTATGTTCATTGATACTGTTGATCACCACTTAAGCGATGAAACTATCCAATACGAGTCAAAGCTATATGGAAAATGAATAATCTGAACCATAACCATACACATATGCAATCATGACGTTACCAATCAAAGAAAATAACAATTTCTATATGAATTATGGAAATACAAGTAATTGAATTGTTTAAAGCGAAGGGTGTTCATTTATCATGGAAATCCAGTCTTTAAAAGTGAAAATACATGTACCATTGACAAGTTAAATAGGTATTGAAGAGCAGAATGCGTAGCTATATTCAACTATAATGCTTATGCACAAAATTAATCTATTTTATCAAGATATACAATGTACAAAAAGAAAATGAAACGTTAAACCATAATTCTAGTCGAATATGTTGATGATTTTGTGCTAAAAAATGTTAACAAAGATAATGATGAAAAACTTTAGTCAAAATGAATAATGATAATAACATTGATATTCGAATATATTAGTATTTGTATCGACAAATGCTTCATCTTGCAAATAGTTCATCAGAAAATTGAAAACGAATCAATCAAAACAAAATCCTATTCAACTACGTTGTTGTAATTATTAGTAGTTCGTGCACTTTGAATCATACTATTATTTAGCATAATAATTGAACGAAAAAAGCAGATATGTATTCACCTATGTTATCAATCAAGAAAACCGATGACTCTGAAATCAAACTCAACAACATATTACGTAAACTATGTAAATCTCCAACGATAGTCATATGTAACTACACTGTAAACTATCTTTAGTTATTTGACATCAAGTCTCTGTCAAAACATTACATGTCAAATGAATAACTTTAATTTACCGTATGTTCAACAACATATTTAACTGACAATGATCATAACATTGATATTCAAATATAATAGTAAAGCATGATAGTTGAACATTACCAGGAATTGCATATTCACTAATATTGAGAATATAGCGAAATAGCATTAGAATTTTTATCAAGAGAGAAAATGCGAATATAAATCGATATCTCGCATCAACAACAATTCAGTTATTTTACTGGACATCGATCAAACGTGTTCAATTGGATATTCATGCGTGATAATATGATAAATGTATAGTGTTAGGTGCAAAATGTACATTCATCTACTCATCTCATTCGATCAATATATGTTATCGTGTAATAAAGGGAACTGATTCATATGGTTACTGTACACTTTTACAGTGAGTATTACCTTTTATTTTATTCGATTTCGGATAAGATTTTACATGAAATACCTGACGGTGATACAAACATAGAAATTGAACATTGAAGCAAAGATTCTGTTCAATTATTTTGTGCGTATTCAAATTATAGTTTGAGATTAATGTTCAAAATCAAAACTTTAACGAAAATATATCGTCTGAACCACAAAAAGATCATTGAACAATTTTGTTGTTTGTGATCAAATATATGAATTCTTAGATGCGAACTTTTATCTCGTCATATGCGGATATCAATCCAAGTACAAGCATATCCATATTTAAATATGATGCAGTTGCAAAATGTATATGCCATTGATCAATGCATTCATTTGAAGTGTTTGTTAAATCGAATGTTTTCAAGCAATCTCGAACCAATTAACTCGTTTTCATTGCACAATATAGTTTTTGATCGATTCAACATCATATGACCAAGCTATAGTTGAACTTTACTCGGCATTTTTTATTCAATATAATCAAGTCTTTAAAGATAGTATCATGTATTCAATGGAATAGAACATGACTTAACAATAAGTGAATACTTTCTGGTAGATTCTATTCAGTAATAATGCTCTAATTAAATTAATCTTTTATCATTCAATGAGAGAAAACCGTCAAGTAAGAAAAGAAAACGCATAACACTGATACCGTTCAATTGTTATCAGTACGACTTGTAAATAATGTCAGTGTAACCATTAATGAGTGGATGACAATGAAAAAATATACAAAGTACATCTGCATATTCACATTTTATATTCAATCTAAATAATGACTATATAATATCTATTAATATTATGATTGTATGCTAATTGAGTTATGACAAGAAAAATTATTTTCACAAATCTAAATGATCGTTCTTGGGTAGGCGAACGGGGAAATATTAAATAGTCATCACATTGTAGAAGAATCAAATAAATCAAAAGTAAGTTCAATAACTTCACCACTGATTCATTAAGAACTGTTGTGTGTTTTATGATAAATTGGTTCACTATAAAGAAACGAATAGTACAAAGAATTTGTTAATTTAACATTTATACACTCGTGCTCTTGTTGTTTCTTTCTGTACATTGAAAAATCTCAAGACAAGTGAACAACTCATAGAATTATTTTATTCAACTATTTTATAGGGACGGTTAGATTTCTCATATTACACTATTCTTCAATCTCACAAATAACAAACGAACGAATGCAATCACTACTCTGTTCAACTATTTGAGAAATTTCAATGAACTTTCGTCAACGTTCAATATTTCCTAGAACTTATCATAAATGAAAGTTTCTGGGATACGTTTATTCAATTATTTCGACGATATGGTCGATAACTTTACTAATTATTAAATGCATACAAATGACATTCGTCAAGTACGATAATAACAAAGTTCATGTTCCGATTTACGAATACTTTAAACTTCTCATACGCTTATCTCTCTCAATTTTGCAATTAAACATCATCAACGAATGAGTATCATCAAGTTTTTGTTCAATTTTTCTTATTGATTCGAATTCAAACATTTCTACTTTTTTGTTCTTGATTACTTTGCATCGCAAAGGGATCAGTTTTAACAAGCTTTTATTCAATTATTCTCAGCGATTCTAATTCAAATCCGTCTACTTTTCCTTGTTTTATTATTATGCATCGGAAGCGAATGAATATCACCAAATTTTTGTTCAACTAATTTCCGTGATTCGAATTCAAACACTTCTACTTTCTTATTCTCTATTATTTATCATTATGAAAGAATTAGTCTTAACAAACATTTGTTCAATTATTTTCAGTAATTCAAACGAAAACATTTTTATTTTTCCATTTTCTATGATCTCACATGGCAGAAGAATGATCATCACCAAGTTTTTGTTCAGCTAATTTAGTGATTCTAATTTAAATACTTTGATTTTCTCAGTTCTTTTCTATTTCAAATTATAGACGAACGTCGATCATTAAAATTTCATTCAACTATTCTCAATTATTCGTCTGTAAACATTTCTACCTATCCATGTGTTATTATCTGAGACTGCAAAAGAATGAGTTTGATAAAACTTCTGTTCAATTATTTTTAGTAATTGCAATTCAAACATTTTTGCATGCACATTCTTTGTTATATCGAATCATGAAAGAATGAATATCACGAAATTTTTGTTCAACTATTTTCAATGTTTTGAATTCAAACATTTCTAGTTTTCTTACTCTTTATCGTTTTGTATTGCAAGCGAATGAACATAATAAAACTTTTGTTCAATTATTTTTACTGATTTAAATAAAAACGATTTTACTCTGTCATTGTTTATTATTTTACGTCGTCGAAGAATGCATATTAACAAAGTTTTGTTCAATTACTTGCAAAGATTTCAATAGAAATATTTCTCTTTTTTCATTCTTTATTATTTCGCATTGCAAAGAAATAAATACCACCAAGTTCTTATTCAATTATTTTCAGTGATTTCAAGTCAAATGTTTTTACATTCTCGCTGTTTGTTATCTCGAATCGCCAGAGAATGACTATCACCAAGCGTTCGTTCAACTATTGTCGATTGTTCCAATTCAAACATTTTATTTTCTCATTTCTTACGCGTTCGAATCAGAAAAGAATGATTATGATTAAAGTTTCGTTCAACTATTCAAGACACGGGATCTAATTTCAGTTTAGCTGAAGTCCTACCATCGTCAGATATCATAAATTAATGATTGTTACTGAAATTCTATTCAAATATTTGGATTAGTCAAAATTCGAGTGAATTTCAGAAGAAATTATTTAGTAAATTCGATATAAACGAAACATTTCACAATTATTTTAATCAAGTATTCGGCTCGTCATAGTGAAACATAAATATCGTGTGATATTATATAGAACTAACGTGATTAACGAATATTTGAAACGATATATACAACCAGCTATTATGTAAATTATTGCTGGTAACATTTGACGATATTTATAAAATGAATATCATCAAATAACAGACGGAATATACAACTAACTGATTCGTTTATTTGGGTAATAAGCTACCTAATTGAGCGAAGTTGTGCTAATACACATGATTTTGATGTAAAGAGATATTGCAGAATGTCGGCAGTTGTTTCTGTGATTGTAACTGCCAAGGCAATAATACCAATGATAAGTAGTGACTTACTCATAACTATCTTCGAGCTAGTACAAAATTTATCCAAAATGATCTATATCACAAATTTGCCGTTATTTATATACCTTCGTCGATAGTGAGAGAAAGATACGTATTTTTCTTTTTCTTTTCTACGTTATACTCGATAATATACAATAAAATATTTTATTTTAAGGTAAAAATATCACGAATAGGATAGAATCATTCATCCGTGTAAAACAAAATTTAGTTATGTAAACGTATTCATTCAAGTAACATCGTTTTTTTGTACATAAGAATACTCATATTTTACAAACTAATTTATTTGAATAAATTTTTTTGTCATTAACCGTCTATTTATATATGTATTCTGAAATGCTTCAAGTATTTTGCTTTCAAGTAATATCAGTTTAATTCGATTTCTACTCCAAAATAGTGAGGAATTTCATACTTCCTTTTTCTTCGTATATATTTACTGACTTGTTTCGTTCTTTACCTTATGGAGAAATAAAGCTCACCTGTATGTGGCTTGTTCTTCATTAAGGAAAATGACCTTCATTCGATGAAAACATCGATTTGAATAAAAATCAAATAAACACATTAACTTCTATCCAAACAAATATAAGGAAAAATAAAATAGCGATGAAATTGCCCTAGTCAACATTTAGTAAAAGAGAGATTGTCGCGATAATAATAATCATTTTTTTTTCATATCTGATTTTCGAAGCAAAGAAGTAATCATAAACGTTACTTCCTTTGGTAAAAACCAAGGCATATCATAGTGATGTTATCATATTTTATGTCTACATGAGAGAGTAAAATATTTCAGGTTTTCTTTTTCTTGGACTGCTTTCGTCGAAAAGCACATTTGAAATAAACTAAGAAATTCAAATCAGTGCGTCGTTTTGAGTTGTTTATTTCGGCAGAATGTTCCCTCATTCGTTTCAACCAAATCAACAAACAGGAGCTCAGAGTTTCCCTCAAGGTTTGAGTAAACATAATTATCAACAACCCACATCAGATCCTCTTGAAGAATTTATTAATAGGCATGAAAGTAATGTTTCATTGAGCATTAAAATATTTTTATTAACATACAACTATTATTTATTTTCTCTAGTCAATCCGACGTTTGCTGCGAAATTACAAGGTCTGAGAGGATATGAAATTGTTTTTATCTGTGACGATTCAGGTTCCATGAATACTCCACTCAGTAAATGATTGATTTTCTTTCGAAAACTTCTTTGTTGATTCTTTGCAAAATTGCAGGTGATGTCGTTGGTCCATTTGAGAAACGACAAACTCGTTGTAAGTTTGTTTTAACTGATTTAAAATTGATATCATATATTTCTTGTTTATTACTAGGGGATGAATTAAAACATACAGTATCGATTGTAGTTGGTATAGCCACTGCTCTCGATCCGGATGGCGTTGATATTTATTTTTTAAATCGACAGCCAATATATAATGTAACTAAAATTGACCAAATAGCTCATGTGTTTGCTGCACCACCTGCTGGTAATGATGAAAAAAATGTTTTTCTTTGAATTAAAATCGTGTTATTTCAGGTGTAACCCCTCTAACGCCTACTTTGCAACAAGTTCTTCGCGAGAAACAAAATCAAATTAGAACAAGAAAATTATTGATCATTATTGCAACTGATGGCGAGCCAACAGATGCACAAGGTAACAAATCTATCAAAGAATTTCGACGCGTTCTTCAACATGAACGTGTACCAATCGAACGTATTCCAGTAACAATTATGGCTTGTACAGGTAGATATTCTTAATTGAATTTTAATACGTAAATACTGATTATTCACTTCATAAAGAAGATGATAAATGTGTGGAATATCTCAATAATTGGGATAAAGAACTTGATCATTTGGATGTTGTCGATGATTACAGAAGTGAAAAGAGTCAAATTCTCGCATGTCAAGGTCCAAACTTTCCATTTAGTTACGGAGATGTACGTCTTTTGCAGTTGTTGTTGTTGTTGTTGTTGAAAAATTCAATAAATTCTCTGTTTCAGTATATTGTCAAAATTCTTATGGGACCAATCGATGAATGGTTCGATAGTTTAGATGAAAGGCCAGTTTCATTGGATGATCATAAAAAAGCATCGAAAACCACTCGATCTTTGGAAAATACATACAAACCATCACGTTCGTGAATTAACTTTATTCTGTTGATTTATATTCTTTTTCATATTTTTATAGATTCTTCTCTACGATAATCGACAAGAAATATCTTCGTATTTTTCATAAATAAACAAAATATTTGTGCAAGTTTAACACATTTATTCTAAAGTCTATATATTTTTTTGACATAATATCAATAAACGGGAACTGCGCAGGAATACATAGAAAAAGAAGTGGGACATCGAACTACTGTTTTTTTTTGAAAAAAATGCTCTTTATATATACTAGGGTGAAATAAAAATATAACATCATGTCATTATGATTTAAGAACGGACTAGATTATAGATGGTTTTGACTGCACAGCCCATCATAGTGAAGAATCCAATGTAGGCAAATGCACCATATCGGCGTTTTTCTGGTTGACCACTAGCGTAACCCTATTGAAATCAATGATGCTGATGAGAAAAAGAAAAAGAATTGATTTTGGGAGATGTTTACTTGGAAATAAGCAAGACGTCCGAGTAACCAAATGGCTCCACCAATTGATGAAACAAGTGGATATTCAATGGATCCTAAACCTAACATAAGAAGAAATGATGGATAATTTTCCAATGTATTTTGATGGCCACGTTGAATGCCTAAATATTCACATTGAATATTTCGTAAAAACAAAAAAATCTCTTCGAAATTCTATTTACAATTAAAAGCTTTAGCTTGAGGATTGGAATCAGGTGCGTAGAGTGCTGGATATTCGACATTGTATCTGAATTTAGAAGAAATAATCGAATTCGAACTGTAACGAAGAAAGATTCTTACCGTTTACGAGCTTTCATTACGTTAACACCCATATATTGTAAGACAACCCAAGATGATAAAGCAACACCGGCAGCATAGCCATGTTCTTTGGAAAGAACAAATGTGAAAAGTTTTGGTCAACTAAATTTCGAGTTCATTTTCGAATCGAATTCGCTTTTTCGTTGGTTAGTAATCTAATCTAGAACGATGTAATGGTAACTAAAGAATTGTTTTGGTTGTTTCATCATTCTTTTATTGTTGTTTTTCTCTTATTTGCATTACACATGTCGATAGAAGTTTAAGAAGAGAGAAAACAAAAGAAAAGAACGAATTACATGTTCGATTGCACATACACACACATATACCGATAGAGAACGAACGAACGAACGAAATAAACATGACGACAAATAGAAAGAAGGTGTGGAGGGGTTGGTTTTAAATAAGAGGAAAAAAATCTTTAAATCGAGCTATTTATTTTTATTTGTATGTATATGGAATAGAGATGAGATAAATAATAATCAGAAATACAAACAGAGAGAGAGAGTGAGAGAAAAAATATAATATTTTATCGAATAATTGATGTGGAATGAGAGATTCAATTTAGAATTCTTGGCCCCAAAGAACTTTTAATACTCGAGCATGTTCACTTTTCAATTGTGGACCAAATAATGGATTCAATTGATGAAGATAGAAACATAACCAACTAAAAAAAGAAATTTGAATTGATTTTTAAATAAACAAATCATTTGTTCACGTACAATAGCCAACAACAGGCAGATGTTAACATCAACATCGTTTGTATAAGACTAAAATTCGATTGATTTTAATTTTTCTGAAATCTATATTGAACTTACCGTCGATTAGGTCCTTTTGGAATTAAAAACGGTAGAACAACACCAATCAAACCCCAGAAGATAGTGAAGACAATCACGGAAATACTCGATTTTTCCATGTTTTTCTGTCGAATAAACAAAAATCTAAAACAAGATTATCAGATAAAATTCACATAATATATTCCTTTTTCTTTTTCTTTCAAAACATATAGATAGCATTATATTGCATTACACAAAAAAAATTGGCATAAGAAGATGTTCATTTTTTTTCTTAGCAGTCGGTATAAAAACAAATCGGAATGAAAACAATCACATAAGCAAAAAGAAAGAAAAAAACACGAAAAGAATAGCGCTTAGTTATATTATCAAATCAAATTGACTAGCATTTATAAGCTCTCTCTCTCTCTTTCATTATACTTTCGAAACGGAAAAAAAAACATTTGTTCGTGAATAAGTTAGATATAGATTTTGTTTTTATTTAATATTCTCATTTGAAATCTATTGAATCAATTATGTTTTCGATAAAAAATAAGCCGATTGTTTAATCCAGTTGGGCGCCAGCAACTTCTTCGAGTTGTGCAAGAAATCGTGAGACTCGTGCATTATCCTCAGCTTGTCGTGCGACTTCAATAAGATCCAACAATGCTTTGATACCAATCCAAACTCTACGAAAAACAATGAATATTTGTCAACTTCAATTGACAAGAAAAAACAAAACAAACGATTACTTTTTATGTTTTAATTTCTTTTCGAGATATTTGAGTTCTTCATCGTTAAATGAATGATCGATTTCATTTAAAACGTGAAGAATATGTTCACCTGTTGTCATATTCGATAAGTGAATGACTTTCGAAAATGAGGATAAAAGACCCAATTGCTCGAGAATATCACGATATGTCGCTGTAGCAATGATTAGCAATTTTCGACCTTTAGGTGGAGCTTGTTTAAATAATAATTTCAATGTTTGTAGAACACTATTCGAGTAACGTGGACCGACAGGAGCGTATTCAAGTAAACTTTCGAGTTCATCAACAACGACACCTGAAGAAAAAGAAAAGTTTCATCTTGATTTTTTATTTTTGAGAATAAGAAATGCGAATATTTACAAGATAATGACGATTTATGTGCATCTTCGAAGACCTTTTTCAATTGTTGACATTTAGCCGATTCCGAGAAGCCGAGCATTGTTTGTGCGGTACAGAATTTCAAATAAGGAAATTTCGATAATAGAGCAATGTGAGCAGCTAAAGCCGTTTTGCCACTATTCGGTGGACCTGAAACACGAAAGAGTTTGACGAATTTTAATTGAGTTCATTCAATTCGAACCTTCGATTAAAATTGAAACTAATGGTGTCATTTCACTTTTAATTGTCTGACGAATACGTAGTTGACCTTCTTCAAGTACATCAGTAACTGGTTGTCCCCAAGTAATAATTCCATTTGCAATATAGGAGTCGAATTCATCTTTACTAATGCCAAATGCCTAACAAACAATCCGAATAACAAAATCAAAAATAATTTTTAAAAAAAACGTCATACAGGTTTAATATCATTTTCAAGTGCATGAATAAAATCTGCTCGGCAGACAACAAAATTATCTGCTGCATTCGGATCGATTTCAACACGTTTGCCAGCCTAAAATCAATCAATTCATTGCACGTTTTCGTTTGACAACAAACGCATTTTACTTTAATATGTCTGTTCATTGCAAACGATGCTGCCGCTCGTACTAAACCTTCGATTTCAGCACCACTGAAGTTTCTTGTCATTTCACTGAATTCTTCCAAACTAACATCAGAACTCAATTTCTTATGTTCACGTAAACGAGCCGTATGAATATTCAAAATCTGTAAACGACCATTCTGATCCGGTAGACCGATTTCAATTTGTACTTCAAGTCGACCAGGTCGTAACAAAGCTTCATCGATCATATCACGACGATTGGTCATGCCGATAATTAAAATATTATTCAATTGATCAACACCATCGATTTTCGATAACAATTGATTGACAACTGTATCGTGAACGCCGGCACCACTTGCCTAAGAACAACAAAAACTGAACTTGAAATTCGAGACAAAAACAACGTACCACTGAACCACGAGATTTACAGATGGCATCGATTTCATCGAAGATGATGATATGTAAACCACTATTAGGTCCAAGCTAAACAGACGAAGGGAAATTTTAACTCTAGAAGGATCAGGCAAATGAACATACGCGTCTTTCTTCTTCTTCAGCTTCGGCAAATAATTTACGAATATTTGCTTCGGATTCTCCAACGTATTTATCGAGAATCTGTGGTCCATTGACAATTTTCGGTTCACGAGCATTTAACATTTTACCGATTTGTCTGAAAATCAACATTGACATTTCGTTTTCACCCAACATAAGACTTAACCTACCGTGCCATCAATGTTTTGCCAGTACCAGGAGGTCCGTATAATAGAATACCTCGACAATGTTTCATACCTAATTGATAGACAACTTCAGGTGGAAAAACTCGCGATGCAAATGCTCGTCGAAAGATTGCATTGAATTCCGTATCGAGACCACCGATTCCCATGGTTTTAAAATCGAAATCCGGATTGATTATTGAAACAAATTGAGTTTTTCTATTCGAAATTCGATTTTAGTTGTTCAGTTTCATCGGGATAGAATGTTAATTACCCTTTTGATTTTCCTGATAAAGTTATTGCCGCACCTTCGGCTTGTTCGAAGACAATCATTGTATTTGCAAGTGTAACACCTAGTGGAATTTTACAAGATTTCGAACTTTGACCACGAGCTAATGCCGATAGATCAGCAGCTTAATTAACAAAGAAACATTGTTTTTCGTTCGATTTAACATCGGAAAAATGCATACCTTCGATTTCTTTGACAGTTAATGATAATGTTTTTTTATCAGAAAATTGAAATGGTAACTAAATTAACGATGAACATGATTAGTTATCAACTCTAGAGATGATACAAAAGTACATACAGTTTGTCCAATAGCAAAAGCATGATCATTAAATTGTTGAAGAAATTCTACAGCCATTTTATCAGTATCAAATGGATCAGGAGTGGTACTAAACGTTAAAATTCATTGCAAACAAAAAAAAACACACAATGATTTGTGAAAGTGTTACTTTTTCTTATTGAGAAAATCAACATCGAGAACAAGTGTCGTTATTGATTGACGACTTTTATCGAATGCATAAGGTCGAACTTGATACGGTCGATCAAGTTCAATACCAGCCCATCGACGCTACAAAAATAATATTCAGATCAACAGAAATGAGATCAAAAATATGCTCGTACTTGCAACGTATTAAAACCGATTTTACCCGATGGTAATGCAGGGTATGGTTTTATAGTAAACACATATTTTGATGTTGATACTGATGAAATCAATTCCACATGTCTATTCACAACAAAAATTCGATTGTAATTCTTTTATTTGAGATAATTACCTCACGCGTTGTGGGTCGATATTATTCGGATTTATAATCGCACAATTTGTGTAGGATAATTCATCTGTAGGACATTTCGTAGCTGCGAGTTGAATAGCTTGAGTAGCCATTTTATCTGAAAATAAATATGAATTCTATGTATATTTTATCTCGAGTTTTTTGTTTCATTGATA
>ERZ781398.2806-NODE-2806-length-14239-cov-4.565496_pt1 | contig 14239 bp, 9 predicted proteins | sample MGYA00433077_ERZ781398 | MGnify/ENA primary metagenome ERZ781398 (study PRJEB29847, sample SAMN06458254) | wastewater metagenome | isolation source: Wastewater bioreactor | place: South Africa: Cape Town | study: EMG produced TPA metagenomics assembly of the... | reverse complement strand
AATTTGATAAGTTCAATTTACTATTTGAAACTGTTTTAAAAAAAAACGCCATTTTTCTGTTACATTTATTTGAGTTGTTTCGCAAAACCTCTGTTTCGCGCAAAAAATAATAACTCAAATAAAGAATTTAAATGGTTCATATATTTGCCCAATCGTTGACATTGATGAATCATTCATCGATCGAATCTGTTCAAACATGAAACAAATAAATCACCCTCAATAATACCACTCCGTTTGTATGCTATTGTTCTTAGTGGCTTAACAGAATAACAAAACACCAAGGATTCTTTCTTTCGAAGAAAAATAAATCGTCCATCACTCCTAAGTACATATTTTTCCGTCTGTTTTTTTTTGTCAATAATATAATTAGTTTATTATTTAATTAGCATTTGTTAACTGCTTTTTTTTGTAGTAATCAATTGGAATCAGATATTTCTTTTCGAAGTTAACTGTCATTTATAATAGCTGTTAATCTCCGAAGGAAAACGCACATTTTTCTTCTTTTCTCCGGTCTTTTGAATAAAAAAAACATTTCTCATAGTGTTATTTCTTTTCATATTTCATGCGCTAATTCAATAAACCTCTCTATGCTCTTCATAGTTGTCGGCGCGCATCGTCTCTTTACTCTAGAAAAAGATAAGTCAATCAATTGACTTAGGGTTGTTCTTTTTTTTTTCGTTGTTTAGAGTTTATTTTCTATTCCATCGCATCTTCTTCTTCTTCTTTTAGTCTTTCAGGTTGACAATTCGATTCCTATCGAACGAATCATCTGGAAAATATTGAATTCTATTCATTTGTAAAGATCATGAACGACTGCATACACATTGAATACGCACATCCTTCATTTTTCTTGCCAATTTGTCAAAAAAAATATATATGTAGTTTTTGTTCTTCTACTGCTCCTTTCGATCGCTCATTTTTTTTTCTTCTTTTTTCTTATGTGGTTCTTTAGTCATTGCGCCAAAGTAAAGAAGATGGAGAGAAAAAGAAAAGGAAAAAGAATATTTCGGAGAACAGCGATTCTCGTCGTCAGTCTCATGAATGTGTTCTCATTATCATTATTGTATTATTTTTTTTCTAACTCATGCGTTTTTTTTTCTTCTCTTTTCTCTTTGTGTTTCTTTTTGATCTCGCTTTTTTTTTCTTCACTCTATTCTGCTTGTGTATAGCCTTGTTGTTGTCATCAGTCTTCTTTTTTTTCTCTCTCTCTCTCTCTCTCACTCGTTCTTTCTACGACTCGTATATACACGCGCTCACGTCAGCTAGAGAGAATAGTAACGCTGTCGTTTTTCACTGTCCCTCGTTTAACGAACGAGTATTTTGCTCGTTTATTGGTTCACTGAGATCTTTGTGTAAAAGGAAATCTGACGACTAGAATATAACAAGTAACAAAAATCGAGGTATAACATATTTTAATGACTACTATTCAATCATAAAGTGAGAAGAGATACTTATGAATGATGTTGAAATCATGTTTATTGATTATTACAAACATTTAAAAAGAATAATTTCTCTCCATTTCGTTTGAAAAAAAAGAGGAAAGTGCACGAGAAAAAACAGGATAAGAAGCTTTTCTTCTTTCTTGTTCCGCATTTATCCACTCATACAAATCAAACTTGTAGTAAGTTTTCTTTGTATAATAGACGAATCGAAATGTTTTCTTTTTCTCTATTAAATAAACTTAATCATATTTCTTCTTGTCATTTTTAGACAAAACAAAAATCTGTAAATGGCATCATCTTCCTCTTCATTGTCCTCCTCGTCTGCTACACCTAAACTAATCATTCCTGAAGACAAAGCCTCTAGTAATGCAAACGATTCTTCTTCATCGTCAGTCGATGCATCGACATCGACTGCTGGCGTCGTTATTCCACCAACAAGCGGAACAGCAACAAAAAAACTAACAAAAATTCTTTCAACACAATCAAGCTTTGATCGTCATCATCCGACACATCCCGTAGCGAAACGTTTTTCTATCGATGCTGATCCGTCATCAATCATTTTGAATACACCAGTTACTGATCTTTCGAATAACCCATTACAACAACCCTCAACACCGGATGCTGACGAATCTTTATCGGCTCATACATTTTCAAATATTGGCATTGGCAAAGATCCATCGCCTGCTCGCTCACCTTCGTTAAAACAAAGTGATAGCTTCTTAGAAATTCCCTATGAAAAAGGCGAAATCGTCGATTTGATCAAATTAGCGGACGATCCAAATGCAGCAGCACATATTACTCATGACGGACATGAAGTATTACTTGAACATGGAGCTGTTTCCCAGTGAGCTGTGCAAATATTACTTTCTTCTTTCTACTGATGTTGCATGTTGTATTCGTTCGTTGTCGGTCTTTTTCTATTTAAATATATATATATACCTGTATGTGTGTGTGTGCAAAGGAATAAACAATGTTGTGGTCTCATTATGACGTACGTCACACAATTAGTATTCAATAACAACGTCTTTTATCGTTAGAAATTATAATATAAAAAAAAAAAGAATTGAGTTCTTTTCACACTTCTTTCTTTTCATCTGGAAATTATTAAAAAGGATAAAAATATTGACATTTTATAGTCTGTTGTAATATAGCTCTGATTACAAAACAACATCATATGATTATTCATGCAGAAAACAAAATGTCGCGAAATGAAAAAGACAGAATTAAAGTAACATATTCTATTATTCTTTACTGATAGTATCAAATCACAAGGAAAATACTTCTCGGCCTACTCGCAACGCTTTCATTTCCGATCATCTTCTTTCAGAAAACATCCATTTCATCTATATATATATATTTTTTTTCTTTTTCTTTTTGCTATTTCTAGGACACTCAATTGATGCTTCAATAACCCAAAGAAAACTCACTAGTACTTCATTTATACTCTTAGATAAATTGAACAGAAATTAGTTTTAGTCTGCACGCCTTTTAGTATAAACAAATACTCAATTATTAGACAATGCAAAAAACTTTTGACAAATTTCGTACAATAATATGATCTATCCGCTTTTGTATATTCTTTACATTGTTTTCTTATGTCTGTAAAAATATTTGATTAATTCGAGACAGTACGAGCATCATGCAGTACATTCCCAGATTTATTTATTTCGGTTCTAATCTATTTTCAGATATAAACAACTTCTTTTTGTCGCACATTTATTGAGTTTCTGTCTATCGTATGACGTCAATATATTCGAAAGATAAGATTATTGTTTAATCAAAGATATTCTTTTGAAATCAATCTTATATTAATCTTAACCAGACCAGTGTATCGTCTGTCCAGCTGAAATTGTTACACTACCAGGATATTTGACGTCATTCACTGATAATTCATTCAAAGATAAACTGCCAAGTGATAACGTTAATGAATATGACGTTTGACCGTTAGCAAGTTGAGTACCGCTGATTGATCCAAGTGTTTTTGGTATTAGAACCGGTAGTACAAATGGTGTTGGTATTTTTGGTGAAAACGATAATACACCTTTTGGAAGATTAGTATATTGACCAGATAGAGCGAATGGTAAATGCCATAGAACCATATGAAAACCATAATGAGATGTTACCCATGGTTTACCACCGATACCATATCCATCACCACCGTATATACCATGTGTATTCCATTGATCATGTAGAGTTTCTCGAACATGATTCAAACTTTTTTCTGATTGAGATAATGCATCTTTAGCATCTATACCGAACCATAATTTTAAAACAGACCAATCTTGCGATCCACCCATCCATATACAATTGTCTTGAGGATTTGTTAATGGTTCTCGTCCAGTCAACATTCTTAATCCATACGGCGTATCAGCTAATCTAACTTCACTATCTAAATGTTTTTGCATCGCTGAAATATTATATAATGGACCTAATCCATAAGTAAATGCTAATACTTGACCATACAAAGCATCGGCAAAAATTGCTTTTTCACCTTGACCACCTGTGTATGCTAAGAAATAACCCGTTTCATCACTATCACTATACCATAACATCTCATTGATTTGACTAACCGCTTTTCCGTATGGTTCATAACATAGATTATAGGTGGTCGAATCATTCATTACAAGTGCTAGTTCTGCACATGCTCGTAATACAGCTAAATGTAAGAATGAATTGAATGTGGTGGTTGGATATTGAATCAAATTCGGTATATCATAAGTACAATCTAGATGTTCAGGTAGACCAAATGATGATGAAACACTGAGTTGCCATTTGATACCAGCAACAACATGTGGATACATATCCTTGACAAAAGCTAAATCATTTGTCCATCGATATAATTCTAAAGTTTCTATTATAAATATACTAGTAACATCACCCATTCGTCGTCCACCATGTTGATCATATGGAACTGTACCGCCAAGACATCCGACTGCTAATGTTTCTTGTATCATTCCATCGGCTTGTTGATATTTCGCCCAAGAATACATTTTATTTTTTTCTGTTTCAGGAAAATAGAGCATATAAGGTAAATGTCGTTGATGATCATTATGAACACTGTCAACATCATTGCAATCATTTGCTTCCCATTGTCGCCAATCACCATTCGTAAAATACATAGCACTTCGTACATGCGAAACACTATTGATCAACGTGTCTTGGAGATATTCTGGTATGCTAGAATTAATATAAAGATCATGTACATTTTTAATATCTTTAATGATTATATTGAGTTGAGAATCATCTTTATCAACACCCAAAGATTGACCAACACTTAAGACGTCCTTAAATAATAATGAATAATAATTGTCCAGTGGTAAATCTAACCAATTATGATGTGGAAAATACCAAGCAAATAAGATCGATAATGTCTTCTTCTCACCTGGTTGTAATATTGTTGTGACGGATACAGCGCCATGTACAGCAGATGTACTCAGTTGTGTTTGACCCCAAGCGCCATTCAATGAGAAGTTACCTAAGATGTTATTGATGTCGTTATCAACAACGGCAGACATTGTTTTATCGGATGAAAGAAACGGCCAAAGAGCATATTGACCATTGGCAGGCATATTACCTGTACGATCAACAACTAATGGACCATTTTGACCATATGTCCATTTTCCACGAACGCCACTTGCAGTTCCGCTTACATAAACATTATTGCCTACATCACTGTATAGAAAACATGCATAACCATTTTGTGTTGGTTTCCATGTCCATGAAGCACATTGTGCATTTCGATCGCAAGCTGCTACACAATCGGCATATTCAGTACTTGGGACTTGTTGTATCACATTATTTGATAAACGAATATGATCAACTTGTGCAGATAACGGTGCGTTGAACATGAAATTAACTTCCAGTGGATAACTTTTCGAATTTTCTACATTTAATGAATAAATGATTGCTGGTGTCATCGATCGATTCAAATCACCTGCTTTGAATACAGAATATGCATACAGTTGAACATTGGCAGTAAGTGAACTATCAATAAGTTCAAGTTTACTCACAGGATATGCACCTTGATATTTAATTGCATCAACACCTTTAAAATTATGATTGGGTTGTGTTCGTATAAGTCGTGCGTGAGTTTCATTTGTTTGAATATTTTTAAATCTGAATGCTAAGAGCGCATCATCAACAACACCGTATTTCGCAGCACCAGCAGGTGATTGACTTTCAACTGTCCAATCATGAAAGGTTCCATCTGCTCGTAATTCGATCGAACCAGTTGTAACACCACCGATAGGTACAGCTGATCGTAGACCACTTGGTGGATGATCATATGGATCAGCACGATCCATTGTAGCGGAAAGAATATTTGGATTGGCAACTGAATTTGGAACATAGAGTTTCAAATAGCAACACGGTTGTCCTTTTCGACAACCGTTAAAATCTATTCCTGCTACCGCAGCATATGACCACGCATTGCATGATAAATATTGACAACATAATTGAACACAATGAGTTGGATCTGCTGATGGTGGTATGATGGATAAGAAATCAGCACCAGGTAAATCAGTTCCTGACATTGTTGGATTTGCATTACATTTGGCTGGTTTATTTGGATTAGTTTGATATAGATATGGTCGGACGACTTCTTCTGCCCATGTAAAACGCTCGCGTGTAACATTTTCAGGTTCAGTATACATCGTATATTCATATTGAAATTTATAAATATCCGAACTTGATACTACACCTTCGTTTAAGAATGTGAGTGAATTTAATGTGTCATACAGTGTTTGACTGTACACTATTGATAGAAGGATACAAGTAAAAAAACTTGTATGAAAGACAAACATATCGAACGCTTAAAAATGTGGTGTGTTTTGACGAAAACGCAAAAAAAATCTTTCTTTTTATTAGAGAATCTTATCTATACTTTTTCTTCTTTGTTTCAACCAAAAAAAACTTATCAAGAAATGTTATATTTATTTACAAGCCCTCAAACCCACCTTCTCGAGATGCCTAATTTTTTTTCTATTTCGAGGTTTTTTTTATTAAAATCATTGAAAAAAATTCATATTCAGTAAAAGAATCAGCCAAGCCATTGTACTGATTGACCAGCTAGAATGCTAACATTACCAGGATATTGCACGCCATTCACTGATAATTCATTCAAAGATAAACTGCCAAGTGATAATGTTAATGTGTAAGCTATTTTACCACTTTCTTGTGGTACACCACTCACGGATCCAAGTATTTTCGGTAAAAGAACTGGTAACGAAAATGGAGCACGAATTTTCGGTGCGAATAATAATACGCCCTTCGACAAATCTGCATATTGACCAGAGAAAGCAAATGGTAAATGCCATAATACCATATGAAAACCATAATGTGCAGTAATCCAAGGCTTGCCACCTACACCATATCCATCACCACCATACAAACCATGTGTATTCCATTGATCATGTAGAGTTTCTCGAACATGATTCAAACTTTTTTGTGATTGTATTAATGCTTCATCAGGATCAGTACCTAACCATAATTTTAAAACAGACCAATCTTGCGATCCACCCATCCATATTGCATTATCTTGCGAATTTGTTAATGGTTCTCGTCCAGTCAACATTCTTAATCCATACGGCGTATCAGCTAATCTAACTTCACTATCTAAATGTTTTTGCATCGCTGAAATATTATATAATGGACCTAATCCATAAGTAAATGCTAATACTTGACCATACAAAGCATCGGCAAAAATTGCTTTTTCACCTTGACCACCTGTGTATGCTAAGAAATAACCCGTTTCATCACTATCACTATACCATAACATCTCATTGATTTGACTAACCGCTTTTCCGTATGGTTCATAACATAGATTATAGGTGGTCGAATCATTCATTACAAGTGCTAGTTCTGCACATGCTCGTAATACAGCTAAATGTAAGAATGAATTGAATGTGGTGGTTGGATATTGAATCAAATTCGGTATATCATAAGTACAATCTAGATGTTCAGGTAGACCAAATGATGATGAAACACTGAGTTGCCATTTGATACCAGCAACAACATGTGGATACATATCCTTGACAAAAGCTAAATCATTTGTCCATCGATATAATTCTAAAGTTTCTATTATAAATATACTAGTAACATCACCCATTCGTCGTCCACCATGTTGATCATATGGAACTGTACCGCCAAGACATCCGACTGCTAATGTTTCTTGTATCATTCCATCGGCTTGTTGATATTTCGCCCAAGAATACATTTTATTTTTTTCTGTTTCAGGAAAATAGAGCATATAAGGTAAATGTCGTTGATGATCATTATGAACACTGTCAACATCGTCACAATCGTTTGCTTCCCATTGTCGCCAATCGCCATTCGTAAAATACATAGCACTTCGCATGTGAGAAGCACTATTCAGTAATGAATCGACTAAGTAATCTGGCAGACTCGAGTCCGTATAAACAACATGTAAACTACCAATATCCTTAACGACTGTATTCAATTGTGTGTCGCCTTTATCAGCACCTAGCGATTGGCCAACACCGATAACATCATTGAATAATAATGAATAATAATTGTCCAGTGGTAAATCTAACCAATTATGATGCGGGAAATACCAGGCGAATAAAATAGATAGTGTCTTTTTCTCGCCCGGCTGTAATACTGTTGTTATGGATACGGCACCATTCACACCTGTACCGTTCATTTGTGTTTGAGACCAACGACCATTTGTTGAGAAATTAGTTAAAATATTATCAATATCATCGTCAACCATGAATGACATCGTTTTATCCGATGAAAGAAACGGCCAAAGAGCATATTGACCATTAGCAGACATCTTGCCTGGACGATCTAATACCAAAAAACCAGTACTATTGTATGTCCATTTACCGCGAACACCACTTGCTGTACCAGCTACATAAACATTATTGCCTACATCACTATATAAAACACATGAAACAGTATTATTAACTGGTTCCCAATTCCACGAAGCACATTGAGCATTTTGATCACAAAGTGATATACATTGAGCGTATGTTGCACTTGGTACTATTTGTAGTATGTTTTTCGATATTCGAGTATGATCAACTTGTGCAGATAACGGTGCGTTGAACATGAAATTAACTTCCAGCGGATAACTATTCGAATTTTCTACATTTAATGAATAAATGATTGCTGGTGTCATCGATCGATTCAAATCACCTGCTTTGAATACAGAATATGCATACAGTTGAACATTGGCAGTAAGTGAACTATCAATAAGTTCAAGTTTACTCACAGGATATGCACCTTGATATTTAATTGCATCAACACCTTTAAAATTATGATTGGGTTGTGTTCGTATAAGTCGTGCGTGAGTTTCATTTGTTTGAATATTTTTAAATCTGAATGCTAAGAGCGCATCATCAACAACACCGTATTTCGCAGCACCAGCAGGTGATTGACTTTCAACTGTCCAATCATGAAAGGTTCCATCTGCTCGTAATTCGATCGAACCAGTTGTAACACCACCGATAGGTACAGCTGATCGTAGACCACTTGGTGGATGATCATATGGATCAGCACGATCCATTGTAGCGGAAAGAATATTTGGATTGGCAACTGAATTTGGAACATAGAGTTTCAAATAGCAACACGGTTGTCCTTTTCGACAACCGTTAAAATCTATTCCTGCTACCGCAGCATATGACCACGCATTGCATGATAAATATTGACAACATAATTGAACACAATGAGCTGGATCAGCTGATGGTGGAATTATTGTCATAAAATCTGCGCCTTGTAAATCAGTTTCAGTTAAGTACGAAGTTGAATTGCAGTGCAGAGATTTACTCGGATCGGTTTGATAAAGATAACGATGAACACCTGTTTCAACCCATGCATATCTTTCTCGTGTAACATTTTCTGGCTCTGTATAACCTACTGCCTCATATTGATACTCATAAATATCCGAACTAGATACCACACCTTCATTTAGAAATGTAAGAGCATCCAACAATTCATAAAGTGTTTGTCCGTAAACAATAGGTAGGATTAGGTAAGCTAAGAAGCTCACTCGAATAAATAACATGTTTTTTTTTGTTTCGTGTAAATCTGAATAGAAAATGTGAATAAATAAAACGAAAAACAAGGTCACGTATATACGTAGATAGAAGAAAGAAAAGAAAATTAGATAACTTATATTATTTAATCTATATTGTTGTCTTTAGCATACAGCGAGATAACTGACCAACAAATATATATCCTATTTAAATTGCACTTCTATGTCAATAATTAAATCTTGTATGTCGTCAAACAAACGAATACTAGTAGTCGTAGTTTAAATGTTACGCAATATTGATAATACAATACGAGACGCGTTTCATGCAAGGTCGTACAGCCGACTCATGAACTTTTATCGAGTGTTACCTAATGGTCGTTTTAATTGAGAATTACTTCACTTTCGTCTTTTTTTTTTGTTCAAAAAGCTTTAAAAGATTATTTTCAATAGAAAAGAAAAATATACATATCAATTTTAAAAAAAAAAGCAAATCTGTTCATACAAAAGCTGATTTTAAATGCGAATATCGAGTTGAATTGGATGCCAGTTCTTCTTCTTCTTGTAGTATTCGTGCTAATTGTTCATCGCAACTTGTATCTTCGTATGAGGTCTCTTGAGAAATTGTGTCATAAACTTTCTATTTAAGAAAAAAATGATTTCGAATTTGTATTTATTTATCTCTACCTGTTCGCTTGAAGAACATTGATAAGAATTTCTCGATATTTTAGCTTCGTCTTGTAATCGTCGAGCTAATTCAATATCATCTTGTTCTCTAAAATCAAATGGCATAACTACCTTTTTTTATAAACCCGACAAAAGAAGAAGAACAACAACAAACGTTTTTTGTTTCTGTCGATAGAAATCATATTGTTTGGCAATAAATGTTTGTCTTTCTTCTTGTTCAACATCACGAGCTGCTTGAACACCTAGACGAGATTCTCGTCGATTTGTACGATTTCGATCGAAATGCACTGCATCTATCACATTAGAAATTAGAAAAAAAAGTTATTATGTTTGTAATTATCAGTCCTACATTCTTCTTCTTGCAATCGGTAAGCTAAACTGGAATCCGAATGTTCAGAAAATCGTTGACAAACTTCAATAAAACAATAAGTAAATCATCTTTCTATTGTTTGAGTTTTACTTTGTTTGACACGACCAGTTGTTGTTCTATCTCGCTCTCGATCTCCTCTCGACATCTAAGCAATCGATTGATTTCTTCCAGCTAAGATACGTATGTACGGTATGTGTGCGCGTCTATATGCACACAACTAATACTTACTGATGACAAGTAAAATAAAGCAGATTGAATACCTTCATTTCGTCCTCACTCTCGTCAACGAAAAAGAAAAAGAAAAAAGAAAAAGAGAGAAAGAGAGAGTGAAGAAAGAAAGAATCACGTCAATCGACGTACAATACGCATTCGTGCTGAATAAACTACCGAAAGTAACGAAAAGAATGGACTATGACAGATGTAAAAACAGTATCAACTAGTATTCGTTTGTTCATTGATGTTTTAACAAGTATTGAATGACAATCGTTGTTATGTTCTGTCTGGCCACGTACCGGGCGTTTCATCGACTTTTGTTTTCTCTCTGTCGTAGAGACATATACACGAAACAATGTATATACAATAGATAATGAATGGTAGGAAAAAAAAAAGAAAATCGTTTTTGTTTTTATTATTGTTAAGGTGAAGTTGGAATAACTTGTGTAGTGAATGAATTGGATTTTGTCATTAAATTTTGATGCAAATGTAAATTCATCGATAGAACCGAACGAACATCACGACAAAATCTCAATGCATCCAAAAATGGAAGTAATGATAATAGACACGTGTCTGTTGGATCGAAAAACCATGATTTAACTAAAAATATCACATCATTTTTCATTTCAATTATTATTAACTTCAATTGCTTTTACTTGGTATAGCATTCAATGGATGAGAACGATAGGCAATCGGACTATTATCCAATATAAATACTCGAGAAAGATCACTATTAACAACTGATAAATCTTTTGAATAGGCACCGAATTCTAATGTACAATGTTGCCGAAAATATCGACGTGATAGTATATTTCGCTTGTTATCTAATTTATCCGTTACAGCTGCACCATAGATCTCCATAGAAGCCGTAAATACGACTAGTTCATACCATTGACTAACCTAATAACAAAAATAAATATTAAAAACAACTTTAAATTCATTTGAATTTTACTATGTCAAGAAAATAATCAACATGCGGCCGTTTGTAAACAAAAAATCGCACTGGATGTTTATCGATTTCGACGGGTATGATGAAATCAGGTGGTCCAATGGGTTTAGCTGAGACAACACGTGATAGACCATCATGATGAGAATGAATTAGAGTTTCATCAAGATCTAAGATAAGAATTTTCTTCGAAAGAAAATCTTTAAAATGAAAATAAAACATCAATTCGAATTCACAAAAAAAAATAGAAAAGCAAAAACGTACTCAATCGATGGCTTGATAATGTTTGAAGAGGACAATTGTAATATTTGACAGATTGAAATTCGATAAACTAAATCATCGAATTAAAACAAAAGTTTTTTTTATTATAAATATTCGATTTACTTTCTTTCTCGAACCGCTTAAACCAACATAAACATAAATCCAACAAGTTAAAAGTATTTTCAGCAAACATTTTATTAAATAGAATAAATAGAGAAAAAGTTTTCTATTTAATAAATAAATATATTTAAACAAATGGAAAAATAATCGTATGATACTGATTGTATGTCTTTTGTTATTATTTAAATTAATTAATGATGATTGTTGAATTCGAATTAATGAAGAAGAAGACATTTTGAAAATAATAATAACAGCAAACAATGAAGAAAATAAGTTAATCGGACATAGGCATAGGATTTCTTCTTCGGGATACACAGCTGAGAGACACAAATGAACGAACCAATAAAATGTAAGACAGTTGACTGGAGGTCGCCATAAGAGATTCAATGGCAAATTGAATACCAATGAGAGAAAGATCAAGACAGAGTTGACTGAACAAAGCAAATAATTATATTTCCTTCGCTTTGATCGAGAGACACACACAAAAAAAGAACTTTTTGAGTTTACATTTTCGTTGATAAATATTCAAAATAAAATCATTATTCGTAAATATAGATAAATAGAAATAGTAAGATGAATTTTTTTTTGTTATCGAATGCATCTGTCAAATAGTTCAAAACGGCAAGGTCATTTTCATAAATCAGCTTTTTACGACTTCAGTTTTGTTTTATTATTCAAAAAACAATAACAAGAATTCCGTTGTTTTTTATGGTATTTTATCCGTCGAATAGATTAATAATCTAAATGTCTGTACACACTTCACTTTGTTATTTTCTACCTACATTCTTCATATATATTTTTTTTCTTATCTCCTATTTTTTCTCTGTATGTGTCTCTCTCTCTTTCTCTTTTTATTCAGTTTCGCATTATTTTTTATTCTGGTAACGTGATTGACAGACACCAGTATCCCATTAATATAAACATCGAGTGAAGGCAACAGAAAAAAAACGCGAGAGAACGATATAGAGAATAGTACAAGGTCTGATCTTTTGATAAACTTTCTATTGAATGTTCATTTTAGATAATGCCAACGATGTCGAATCTTCCGTCAACATCAAACCAAAACGGTGGAAATTTTCATAATAAAACCATAAAATGTGTTTGCGTAGGCGATGGTTGCGTTGGTAAAACATCAATGCTTATTTCTTACACAACAAATACATTTCCACAGTCGTATGTTCCAACCGTATTTGATAATTATTCTGTTACTGTGATGATCAGTGGTGAACCATATACATTAGCTTTATTCGATACAGCTGGTCAAAGTGGTACGACGAAACAAAATTGATTTGATTCGAGAGAAATATAAAAACGTTTTGATTTATTTTAGGTTTTGAATTAATGCGAACATTTTCCTATACAAATACGGATGTATTTCTCGTTTGCTTCAGTGTTATGTCTCCAACATCGTTGAATAATGCACTTAAAATGTGGATCGATGAAATTCGTCAATCATCATCGTCTCGTTCGGCGCCATTTATTCTTGTTGGAACAAAAACTGATCTTCGTTCGAGTTCAGCCGATGTCGAACTATTAGCGAAATCGAAACAAAAGCCAATAACACGAGAACAAGGCGAACGTGCTGCTAAAGAACACGGTGCTTACGCGTACATTGAATGTTCAGCATTAACACAAGAAAATCTCAAAGAAACATTCGATACGGCTATTCTCGCTGCACTTACTCCAGCGCCATCGAAACGTCGAAATATTTTATGTTGTTGTTCGTGAAATAGAAAAATTCAACTTCAATTTATCATTTTCATTTCTCTTATGTCAATGTCAAACAGTGATGTGCAAATAAAAACACTCCTCAATTCATCTAATCTGTATTTGTCAAACTGGTCAGTATTCATTCACTAGTTCGTCAGTTCGTTCTTTTTTTTTGTATTATGTGAGTGCAGTTTTTCTTTTAAAAATACGTATTAAATGCTCATTCATTCTTCTGTATATTCGAGATGACATTTTCTTTTTCTTTGCTGTTGTTATTGATGTTGTTTTTTGTTTCTTCTTCTTCTTTCTTTTGATACATTCTCATTAAATATATCTATTCAAAGTAAATGATCGGCTTGTACTATCGAAACTATTGATTAAAAAGAAAAAGAAGTGACTTCATGCTTCAGTGAACTGAGAAAAAAGAAAACCATGACGAAAAAATTACCATGTTGGAGGCTTGTGTTTACTTTTTTTTTCTTTCTTGCTTCTAAAAC
>ERZ781398.2787-NODE-2787-length-14287-cov-8.189573_pt1 | contig 14287 bp, 5 predicted proteins | sample MGYA00433077_ERZ781398 | MGnify/ENA primary metagenome ERZ781398 (study PRJEB29847, sample SAMN06458254) | wastewater metagenome | isolation source: Wastewater bioreactor | place: South Africa: Cape Town | study: EMG produced TPA metagenomics assembly of the... | reverse complement strand
TGGTGAAGAGCCGTCTGATGTTTCTTCAACTCGGCTTCACCATTTCTAACGAGTTGTTGTGTTTTTTCAATTTCTTCTTTCGTTTTGTCGTTGAGCATTACACCATGATCCTTGAGTGTCTTTTCGGTCTGGTCGTGTAACTTGACTTGATGCTCTTTGAGGTTTTGTTCGCTCTGCTTGACTAAATTTTGAGCAATCTGGATTTCTTCTTTGGTCTTTTCGCTCAGTACATTGTTATGTTCCATAATGGCCTTTTCAGTTTGCGTGTGCAATGTGGTTTGATGCTTTTTCAGTTCGTTCTTAGAATCTAAAACTGTATCTTTAGTCTTCTGAATCTCATCTTTGGTCTTCTCGTTTAGCATTTGACTGTGATCTTTCAAAACATTCTCAGTCTTTGTATGCAGATCAGCTTGGTGCTTTTTCAGTTCAGATTCAGCTTGTTTGACTAAGTCTTGAGTGTTGAAAATGTCTCGTTTTGTCGATTCGTTTAGTTTGGAGCCATGTTCTTTCAGTATATTCTCCGTGTGTACATGTAATTTAGTCTGATGTGCTTCCAATTGAGCTCGTGAATTTTCAACGAGACTTCGTGCCTTTTTGATCTCGCGTTGCGTCTCTTCATTGAGCATTGTACCGTGTGTCTTAACGGCGTTTTCTGTCTGTTGATGCAGCTTGGTTTCATGCATTTCAAGGTCTTTTTTCGCTTTGTCAATGTTCTGTTTGACTTGTTCGAGTTGTTGTTTTGTCTTTTCGTTGAGATTGACTGAATGATCCTTCAAAGCATTCTCGGTCATTCGATGAAGTTTAGTTTGATGATTTTCGAGATCTGTTTTCGATGATTGAACAAGATGTTGCGCTGTTTCGATCTCGGCTTTTGTTTGACTATTCAAAATGTTCATATGTTCTTGGAGTGCTCGTTCCGTTTGTTGATGAAGTTTGGATTGACTGATTTCCAGTTCGTGTTTAGCTCTTTCAAGCGCTTCTTTTGTCTTGTGAATTTCTTCTCTGGTTCTTTCACTTAATAATGTTTCGTATTCCTTCAAAGTTCGCTCGGTTTGAGCGTGTAAATTAACTTGATGAGCTTCAAGTTTTTCTCTCGCTTCGTTTACCGATCGTTGAGTCTGCTCAATTTGTTTTTTGGCCTCGTCGCTCAACCGTGATTGGTGGTTCATAAGTATTTCCTCCGTTTGCTTGTGAAGTCGGTCTTGATAGGATTGAAGCTGAGTTTTCGCCTCGTCTATTTTGCTTTTTGTCTGATTGATTTCTTGTGTGAATTCTTGTTTTAATTTGTTGAAATTATTCTTAAGGATTTCTTCGGTTTGTTTGTACAACTGTTGCTGATGTGCTTCTAGTTTTTGTCTTGATGCTTCGATGTTATTCTGAGTCTTTGTTAGTTCTTGTTGAGTTTGTTGGCTCAGTTGTGAGCTGTGTTCCTTGAGAGCTCGCTCAGTGGCAGCGTGTAGATTGGCTTGATGAGTCTCAAGTTTCGATTTGGCTTCATCAATTTTTTGTCGAGCCGCCTGTATTTCACCTTTGAGCTGATCATTTAGAATATTGGTATGTTCTTTCAAGATCCTCTCAGTTTTTTCATGTAATTCTCGTTCGTTTCTCTTGAGATCTTCTTTTGAATCGTGAATCATTCGTTGTACTTGCTCAATATTCGCCAAAGCTTTCTGGTTTAAACTGATATGATGATTCTTTAAATTGTCCTCGGTTCGTTTCAAGATGTCAGCTTCGAAGTTCATCAAATCGACCTTGGCACGATTTATTGAATCGTTCATCTCATTAAATTTCCTATTGGCTTCTTGACCTTGACTTTTGATTTGATTGTTCGTGTTGTTCGATTCTGACTTGATGGTTCCTTCGGTTGCTGAGCCTTGTTTTTTAACTTGATCTATGATTTCTCTGCCCTTAGCATCGATAGCATTCGTTACTCTGGTGTTGATGTCATCGGTCTTGCCACTGATGCCAGTTAGAATTGATGCATTATCTCGTTGATATTTTTGTGTAGATTCTTGAATCTTGTCCATTGCTTTGGATAAACGAGATATTTCGTCTCTTAATGCTGAGCTCATTGTTCTACGAAAAACAAGTTTTTTTTTCTCGATCTAAAAATGAAATAGACAAATATATTTAATGTTGTTTTAAGATTTTCGATCAATCATCTTCGGTATCTTCGTTTGTATATTGTCTCAGATACTCAATGAAATATCTTTGTGGAAATATTGAATCGTCCACGCCCTTGACACCACCCCAATTGCCCCCTTTTAAAGATCAAAAAAAAAATTCATCTAATATTTAAATTGAACGTGCATTTAGCTTACCAACAGCTGTATTGATAATAATGTTGAATTGATTGTCGAATGGCCATTCATCTTCACCTGCATTCTCTTCTTTATTAAAGTTGAAATAAAGCTGGTTATTTACGTAGATTCTTATCGAGTTTTTCCTCCAATCCAATTGAAATAAATTCCATGCTTGATCATCAAAAGAAGTTGATTGTCCTTTTTGAGTGCCGATCGTGTGATTATAGGCTGCACAATGAATTGTGCCATGGACTTTATTCGGTTCGAAGCCAACGTATTCCATGACATCTATTTCGCCTACTGTAGGCCATTTTATTGACTTGTTGGCACCTAAAAGCCAAAATGCAGGCCAAATTCCACGACCTACTGGCAGCTTGGCTTTCATTTCGAAATAACCATAACGAAATGTTTTCTTGCTAAAAAGTCTAGCAGATGTGTAGTTTCTTCCATCCATGTCTTCTTTCCTAGTCTCAATTATTAGAATTCCATTTTCCAATTTGACATTCTCGTTATTCACAGTGTAAAATTGAAGTTCGTTGTTTCCCCAACCGTGTCCTGTATTCAATCAAAAGAAGATTTCAATTAGATGTTTCTCGCTCGCTTACCGCCAAGCTCTTGAATCCAATCGTTTTCAAATTGGTCTATCGAATAGAAATTGGCTGACCATAGAAGATTTGTTGGTTTTCTCTTTAAAATACTTTCCATATCTTTTTAAGATAATCTAAAAAAAATTCACAAAATTTTTTAATTCATCTGCTCATGCACTATTTGTGTTTTCTAGAACCAAAAAAGTGTCCTCGTCCAAATCATTATTCTGATGGCTGTTTGAATTGATAGTAAAACCGGCGCTTGGTTGTGCAAGACCAGCTGAATCGACCAGTGCATTGCTCACTTCAATCGATGCTTTGATCAAATTAATATCCATTATACTCGATTGACATATTTGAATGCATTCAATGAATCTCTCATCGTGCTCAGAACCTTGAGAGAATTTTTCTAATGCATTTTTGTAGTGTCGAAGAGATTCTTGAAACTGATCAAGGCTATTTAAACTGTTGGCCATATCGTGAAAAGTCACGCCTTTATTGAACTCTTCGTTGCCAGCGATTTTAAGATTGGTTAACTCGAGTTGCTTAGATATTGAGCTCAACGCCTGATCGATCTTGGCCTTGGCTTCTTTGACAAATTCAAGATGTTGCTGATTATCAATGAGTTGTTCGTTGACTGCTGGTGCTCCATTTTGAATAAGTTCTTTCAAATTCGCTCCAGGCATTAGCGATTCATCCACAGACACGGTCGTGTTTTTAAACATTCGATTTTGTAAGATTTGCTGAACGAGCAATTTACTCTGTTTAATCTTGTTGATATCTGGTGATATGAGTTCGGCCTGGCTTAATTTGATGAAACATGACTCGAGTTCTTGATTTTTGAAAAGATCCAATGCTTCTAAGTAGAGGTTTTTGTCTAACCTCTGATTGATGAGTCGACTTCGGATTGAATCGAGACTTGTAATTATTTTAACATTGTTCGAATTCTGCAAGCGATTCGCTTCGTTGAGATAGGCCAGCGCAGTTAATTTTGAATTTGAATCGTCTTTCGTCCATAGCTTACCCGCTTCCATGTACAAAATCGAACTCTTTTCCGAGTCATTCTTCGCATTAGAAAATAAAGATCCATCGACGAATTGTTCGCTGAATATCTTTCGTTGAAAATCAACAAGACTATTTTGATTGTCAATATAATCGTTGACGGATTGTTTAAACAGCCGATTAGCTGAATCCAGCTCGGTTCTTGTTTCTTCATTTAGTTTATCGGCGTTATCAGCGATGATTTGTCGAGTTTTTTTATGCAGAGCGGATTGATGTTTCTTTAACTCAGCTTCGGCACTTCTGAGTTCTTTCTGAATATTGTTTGTCTCGCTCAAGAGTTCATTGTTCAGCTTCGAGCTGTGTTCCATGAGAATCGTTCTTGTCTTAGAATGTAACTGGTTTTGCACGTTGATCAATTCACTTTTTGCTCGGACAACATTTTCTTGTGTCTTGATTATCTCCGATATGACTTCATCGTTGAGCTTCCTTTGATGTTCGAATATGACTTGAACTGTCTCTTGATGAAGCTCTTGCTGATGCCGTTTAAGCTCCTGTGTCGAATGATCTATGATTCGATTGGTATTTTCTAAATCTGCTAGAGTTTCTTGGTTAAGCTTTGTTCCATGATCTTTTAAAATCTGCTGTGTTTGACTGTGTAGCTTTTCTTGGTGCCTTTCAAGATTGATTTCCGATTGTCGAATCTGCTGCTGAGTGTGTTTTATTTCTTGAACGATTTCTTCGTTGAGCTGAGAGCTTTGATCGTTGATAATTGCTTGTGTTTGCTCATGTAACTTCGTCTGGTGTTCGCGAAGTTCGTTCTTGGAACTTTGAATTAAATTCTGCGTGTCCTCAAGCTCTCGCAACAGCTCATCATTAAGCTTGCGATTATTTTCTTTGAGAATGTTCTGTGTTTGTTGATGGAGTTCGTTTTGATGCAGCTTCAGCTCGTTTTTAGCTTGGATTATTAGATTTTGTGTTTGAGTGATATTTGATTTGAGTTCATCGCTGAGAATATTCGCGTGTTCTTTCAGCACATTTCGAGTCTGATCGTGAAGTCTGGCTTGATGCAGCAAAAGACTCTCTCTTGCTTGCTCGATTTGAGTTTGAGTTTCCGTTATTTGCTGATTGAGCTGTTGGTGAAGTAATGTGTCGTGGGCTCTCAACGCATTTGCAGTAAGAGTATGCAAATTCTCTTGATGTTTTTCAAGTTCTCGTTGAGCTTTTTCGATTTCATGACTTATACCTTTGATCTCCATTAGAGTGGCTTCGTTCAGTTTTGTTTCATGATCTTTTAGAATTTGAACTGTGGTCCGATGTAATTCAGATTGTTTGACCATTAGATACTCTTTCGATTCGTTGATACGATCCATCAGCTGAGTAAGCTTAGTTTTGACTTCCTCATTCAGATGATTTGCATGATCTTTAATAATAGTTTCAGTAACTTTATGCAGCCTAGCTTGATGAGTCGAGAGCTCGTTTTGGACAGTTTCAATTCTACTTTGAACAGCGACTAGATCTTTGTTGAAACCTTCATGATGTTCTCTGGTATGATGTTTGACTATGTCAATAGTTGCTGCATGTAGTCTAGTCTGTTGTTCTTCAAGTATTTGTCTGGCCTGTTGAATACTTTGTCTAGTGTCTGCAAGCTTTGAAACAATTTCATTTTTTGATCTAATACCACTTTCCAATACGACTTGCTCTGTTTGTCGGGTCAGTTTTTCTTTATTCGAAATGATTTCGTTTTTAGATGTTTCTATCTCCTGCTGAAGTGTTCGAAATTTAGCTTTTGTCTCATTTTCCAAGTTTGTCTCCAAATCACGAATCATATTCGTCTCCGTTTCGAACAACAGATTTCGACTGTGTTCAAGTTGCTCCTCGGCGTTTCTCAATAAGTCATTGGTTCTGTTGATCGAAATCAGATCTTGCTCGTTTAAACTTGCTTCAACACTTTTGACTGCTTGTTCGGTTTGCGTATGCAGTCTACTTTGAATCACCTCCAACTCCAACTCACATTGGCTTACCTTATTTCTGAGTTCGTTTATTTGTGTTTTGGATTGTGTATTCAGTTGATTGAAATGCGTCTTTAAAATGTTCTCAGTTATGTTGATCAAGTTTTCTTTGTTCTGTTTTAGTTCGATGATTGATGCTTTTGCTTGATTTTCAGCTTGATTTATTTGAGTTAATAGCTGATTATTCAAGGCGAGACCGTGACTCTTGAGACTGCTTTCAAATTGTTGAATTCTATTAGAAGTCGTCTGTTTGACATCGTTTTGGAGCTGATCTATGAGATGAAGTGTCTTTTGGAACTGTTCGCGATCGTTGTTTTGAGCTTCTGCCAGATTGGCTCTAGTAAATGATTGAGCACTTTGTATCTGATGTGTTGTGTTTTCATGAATTTCTCTATTTGCTGTGGTGACATTTTGTGAAAAAACGTTCACTTGATTGACAAGCTTGTTTTCCATTTGATTACTTTTCTCATTTAATTTGTTAAATTGTTTCTTGTCATTTTCCAGACGATCTTGTACAATTTGTTGAAATGAATCTGCTTGTTTGTTCAAATCTTTAACTTCTTCATATAATTCAGCTTCATCTTGAAATTCTTTCTTTTTCTCCTCATAGCGCTCGGCTTCATTTGGATTCGTAGAAATCGCTTCGTTCATAAGTTCAATTGCTTGTTTATAATTGCCCCGGTCGGCTTGCTTATTTGCTTCTTCTTCTTTTTTATTACCATTCTGTTCAGCATTGGTATCCGCACGAACAGTTATCACACGTTCTAGGGCTCCTTTGTGTACTTCGTGCTGTAAATCATATTTTCCGTATCCTGAATACTGATCATAGCTCTTCGATTCCCATTTGTCTGAGAGTTGGTCTTGTATTGAAAACGCTACCTCGAATTTATCCGCAAATTCTAAAACCATTTTGTAGCTGCGGTCTTTTCGCTCCACAGTTTTCGCTCCACCACCCAAATACGTGCCGAGTATCACACGATCATGCACACATTCCAGTCGCTTTTTTAAATAATCGTTTGGTTCTATAGACTCGTTGTTGAAATTTCCCGGTCTGGAACTCTGAAAGCCGTCCCCTGAATTTTCAACTCTGATGCGTTTTATTTTGATTTTGGTTTCGTTTTTTATTTTCAAATAAGATTCCTGTGTTTCGTTAAACATCGTATATCTAAAACATAGAAGACATTTTTATTATTTTAAACAGCAGTTACTGGGATTTATCTGAATTTATTTTAAAATCCTTGTGTATTTTGAAATAAATCCTTAACAAATAAATAAATCCCGGTATCCGCTACAGGTAATATTTATTTCTTGTAGAATATTTAAACAAAACACAATCTACCTACTCGCTTGTTTGAATATGTATATATTCTTTTCTTAATGTAAAAGAAAGATAGGCGAGGCGACGCATGCGTCAGTGATCGCAACACATGATGATTCATCCATATGTATGTATTGGTATGTTGTCAGACGGGTTAAAATACATTTCTTTCATCCAATTCTTAGCAGATGCACTTTTCACCAGTGACATCTTTATATATATGGGTTCAAATCAACAAAATAAAATATTTTTATATAAAAAGGTATAATATGTAATAACAATTATTTTTATAATATACTATAGACAAAGTGCATTACTGCAATTGCAATTTGCTTAAAACAGGGTGACTCATATGGGTCTGACAGTATACCACATGTTCTTCATTCGTTCTCTGTTTTTTGGTCTTTCAAACAATCGATCGTATTAGTTATTAATGTTTTAGATTGTGAAACTCTTTCGATTTAGAAAATAATATCAAGTTTCAAGATGAGTAAATGGGTGAAAACGGACGAACCAAATCAATTCTTTGTCAAAAAAGGTCCGAATAGATGGGTCGAATATCAAAATGGTTCAAAACATGCTGATTTCGAAGAAGTAAGCAACAACTCAAACGGAAAAGTCATTCTTAAGAAGAACGATGGCGCCTTTGTAAGACTTACCAATAGTCGGGCTTTCTGGGGAATGGATAAGAATAACATAGACAATTTTATTTGCAACGGTGAATGGAAGAACAGTTGTGATTCAAACTCAGTCAGGCAAAAGTGGACTAAAAGTGATGTACCAGACCAATTCTTTGTCAAAAAAGGTCCGAATAGATGGGTCGAGTATCAAAATGGTTCAAAATGTGCTGATTTCGAAGAAGTAAGCAACAACTCAAACGGAAAAGTCATTCTTAAGAAGAACGATGGAGCCTTTGTAAGGCTTACCAATAGTCGGGCTTTCTGGGGAAAGGATAAGAATAACATAGACAACTTTATTTGCAATGGATCTTGGACAAATGATGCCATCCGAAATCCTGAGGCGAGATCTGACCAAAAGAATCAAAGTCCGGTTCGTAACGAGAAGAACAAGCAAATGGCAAAGGAGAAGCTCGAGCTCGATCGAACAATGGACAACTTCTATAATAACGCACTGAAATATATCAAGGATACCAAGTTTTCAAATGCACTCAATGAGATCAATCAAGGTCTACGATTAAAACCAAGCGACGGCAGATTTCTAACAGCCAAAAGCGCTCTTGAACAACTGATTCAAACTATGAACGCCTACGTGAAATTAATCTCGGAGAGTAATGCATTACTTGCTCAACAGAAATACAATGATGCCAAGGAAAAGACTGAACGGGCTCTGTCAACCTACGTCAATGTGACCAACGACATAAACGTGCTCACACTTTTCCAGGAAGCCGAACTCGATTTTGCTCAGTTCATTAGAAAAGGCAAAACTCAAATCAAAGACTTGAACTCGATTATTGAACAAGATATGCAAGAAGACGAAGAGAAGAAGAAGAAAAGTAGAAATAATCAAGATCTCAACGTTGACCAATCGGAAGAAAATGAAAGAGCCTTCCGGAATATACTTCGATGTATTAGAGACATGCAATTCCAGGCCGCTCTCGATCAAGTCAATTTAGCGTTGAAACAAACTTCAAACACCAACATGGAAAAGCTCAAAACTTACAAAACTTTACTCAATGTCATCAACTCCAATTCAAATGAATTCAACGCTCAAATGGCCGAAGGCAACAGACAGATGGCGAAAAAAGAATATCAGCAAGCCAGAGAAACTTATGAACAGGCGCTGGAGACTTACCTTGAAATACTGAATAATCCGAACATCATCGGCATGTTCAGAGAGGCCAGACTCGATCAAGCTGATTACATTCAACATGGACGAAGTCAAGTCGATCAGCTAATTGAAAACATAAACAAGAATTCAAAGGACGATTCATTTGACGATGACATGCACAAGAATGCTCTCAGAGCCATCAGAAACGATATGAATTACGAAAAAGCTCTAAGCTTTCTCAAGCGAATCAGCCCGTCGACCAATGTACGCAAAGAAATTGAATGTTTAGAGAAGGTGGTCAACAACCGTGAAAACTACTTCGATCTCATCAGCGAAGGCAAAGATTTAGAGAAAAGAAACAAATTTAAAGAGGCAATGGACAAATATGAAGAAGCCTCGAAAGTCTATTTGGAAATCGAAACCGATGCTACATTCATACGATTACACGATGGCGATGTGACCGAATATAAAAAAGCAAATAAAGCTCAAGTTCATTTAGAAGAAGCCAAAAGCAAATTATGGAATGATAGAAAAGACATAGATGATCCTAACTTCTGGGATGAAGTTCCACCGATTGGCTAATAACTGACAGTTCTTTTTGTCTTTTTTTATAATCTCGATAGACAGTAAAATCATTTTGCTTCTAGATTTATTTTTGAAATGAATAGAAAACGCGCAGAAAACGCTAGCAAAGAAACTAAAAACCTAACGAACGAAACAAACGAAGTCAACGAGTTTATTCAACAAATAGAAATGTCTTTCGATGATGGACAAATCTACGAACAAGTCATTCAAATGTGCGATCAAGGTCAATCGAAATTTCCAAAGCAAATCACCACCTTTTGCTACTACAAAGCCATGTCTTTCGATCAATTGAACAAAACTGACGAAGCCGAAGCGTTAATGAAGTCAATTCTGGACAAAGACCCGAAACATACAGGAGCAAAATCTTGGTTTGTGAGTAAAGATTTCGAGAAAAGGTTCGATCCGAAAAAAACTCGCTTAGACTCCGATCTATTAAACCGATTAAAAGCCTATGCAAATGAGATAGCTGCAAATCAGAGTCTTATTTCCTTGATCAAAGGTTTAAACGAATCACTTGCGCCTTTCTTAAGTGTCACTAAGTCTACTTTAGATTATTCTTCGTTTAAAGCGTCTCTTGGTGATATCAATGAAAGTACCATAGAGACATTTCGAGACCTTGAAAAACGTGTTAAAGAGCTCAGACAGGATAATTTAGAAGACTACACTAAATTCAGATCGCTTTTCTTTTTTCTTTCACGTTTGGATAACGTAAATAAGTATGCCAATGATTTGAAGGAAATAACTTCAACTGTCGGTGTGAATTATGAGAATCTAGAATATTTCTATAAAATATTTGACAAAACAGAAGACCAGGATGATGATGAGGAGGAGGAGGAGGAGGAAGAGGAAAACGAGAAGAAACATGAAAATGTTGAAATGCCAACTGATTTTCCTGCGTTCGAGCGACCTCCATTTGACAAGACGTCGAAACCATTGGCACAAATACTCGATTCGCTTTGTCTGGATATACGAGATGAGAATAAGGAATCGATCATGACACAGGAACAAATCAACAGGTACATTCACTTAGAAGAACAGAATATATTCGACGCAATTTCAACTTACAAACAAAAGTTCGCCTCAAATGCGAAGTTAATAAATCTTCTCGAAGCATTCGAAAAGGTTAAAAGATATTCACAAGACTGGGAGAATAAGACTGCTGCTGATGTTCGAAATTGGGCAGATAACTGTCGAGGAAGTCTCAGCAACAACTTTGAGGCCATTGCCGTAATGGACCGTGCCAATTCTTTACTCACAGGTGGTCATTATTTACGTCATCCTCAAATCATTTCCTTGTTGATTTTTCTCGAAACAAACAGCGACGAAGGCAAACTTCTCCAAATAAGCACGGGCGAAGGAAAAACTTTGATCGTTTCCCTATTTGTGGCCATTCAAATTCTCAAAGGCGAGACTGTCGACGTAATTACAAGCAACAGCCTTCTTGCTGAAGAAGGTGTTAAGGAAAGAAGAAAATTTTTCAATCTATTGAACATCAGCGTCTCATGTAACAATGCAGACAAAAGAGACGAAGGTTTTGATAAGAATCCTTACATCGCCGATGTTCTCTACGGATGTATTTCGAATTTTCAATTCGATTACCTTCGAGACTCGTTCGAATGCAAAGGCAACAGAGCGAAAAGGAAATTCGGTACAGTCATGATCGACGAAGTGGACAGCATGCTCATAGACAACGGAGGTCATATCGCCAAACTATCTGGTAAGTCAAACTGAATCTGTGTCTCTTTCATTCTTTGGTTTAAAAGGTCCGTTGCCTGGAATGGACAATCTCAGATATATCTACATCAAAATATGGACTGAACTCATCAAACAGGAACAACAATTTCGAGAGCAATTAGAAAATGCAGAAAATAATCTTAAAGATATTACTGATCGAATTAATTCGAAAGTAAAAGATGCCATCGACTTGAGTCAGTTCAAGATGATTCAGTCTTATCTACTCGAATTTGCCAAAAGTAAGCTCGACATCTGGGTGAAAAACGCCATTTACGCACGGTTCTACTGTCATGAAGATAAACAATATGTTATTAAGAAAGTCAAAGACTTGAAAGAAAATGTCGTAGTACCCGTCGACTTCGAGAATACGGGCGTTACTTTGAAGAATACGATCTGGTCGAATGGTTTGCATCAATTTGTTCAACTCAAACACAATCTCTATTTGACATCTGAGAGCTTAACAAGCAGTTTCATATCCAACATTGGCTACATCAAGAAATATCAGAGAATTTTCGGCTTATCAGGAACATTGGGCTCACTAGCTGAACAAGACTTACTCAGCAGTGCGTACAACATTCAATTTGCCAAAGTTCCTACTTATCGAGAGAAAAAATTTCACGAACTACCACTACTAGTTGCGCATGACCTGAGTTCTCGTATTGCAATCGAGGCGTCAGTTATCTGCGAAGAAGGTCGAGCAGTGCTTATCATCTGCGAGACGATCCGTAGTTTGAAAAATATCGAGCAAATGATCAAAACACTCAACGCCGTCGATAGCGTGCAATGCAATATCAAAACCTTTCCCGACGAAGATAGCAGCAAGGTGACTGAGGCGAAGATCCAGCCAGGCGATGTCGTTATATCAACTAACATAGCTGGCAGAGGAACTGATTTTAAGACGAGTGAACAATTGGAAGCAAACGGTGGTCTTCATGTTATCGTAGCATTTTTGCCTTGCAATAAACGAGTCGAAGATCAAGCATTTGGTCGAACGGCTCGACAGGGCAAAAGTGGTACTGCGCAAATAATAATACAAGAAGATGAGATTCTAAACGATTTAAATCCAGGTATCTTCTTCAAACAAGTCAGAGACGAGCAAGAAAAAGCGAGAATCAATCAGATTAAAACAGTGCAACTTGCCGAGATCAATTTCAATGACAAAATATTTAGTTTATTTTCTGAAGTTTACGTTCAACTCTACAAAAAACATAAAAAAGATCCGATTCATTCGTTTTACTTGAACGATCTCAAAGAATTCTGGGCATTTTGGCTCGATAAAAATAGTGCAAACGGCAAAAAAACCGATCAAGCCGAGGCTGACTTCGGCCGTTTCAAAGCTGAGGCCAGCGAAATTCTCAATGGTAAAATAAAACACAATCCATATTATTGTATCAAACAGGCAAACGCATTCATAAACAATGACAAAGCAAAAGAAGCGAAAGAAGTCTTGGAAAACGCCATTTCAATGGAGACGAATTCAGACATTCTCTATTCGGCCCATCTCAAATTATTCGAATTAGCAATGGAAAATGGCAAACAACTAACCGAGCGTTTTAGTAAAGCCATGGCAAAGTTAATATTTCTACCCTATGAAATCGATGAAAAGTATAAAGATGACGCAAAAAGACATTTGACTAACGCTCAAAAAGCGATTAAAGTTGAAACTGACTATTTGGCGTCTCTTTTCGAAGCAGAAGATTTCACGAGTATCATATGGGAATCTGTGGAAAAGAACTTTTTGGTTAAACATTTGAAATCCAGATTAGCTTGTCTGCTTACTTACTCAGCAAATTTAGATGGTCTAAGTGAACAACTCAACAGTAGTCAAGGTTTAACAATTCAAAAGAAAATCTACAACTATTTAAATGAAAGTGACGATGCAGAAGTTAACAAAAATATAACAAATTCAGAAATAAATGAACTTGACTTTACTGGTCTGAACGAGATCTACTCTCTCAGAGAAGTATTCGATGTACCACCAGAGATCATCACAGGAGCTCAAGTTCAAATTGGCCTTGGCTTAGCAGCGTTAGCGGCTGGTATCGCTTTTCCGCCCGCTTTATTCATATGTGCACCTTTGGCTGGAACTTTGATTTCAGAAGGCATTTGTGATATCATCATCGAGCTCATCAGCAAAGGCGAGACTGAGTACGATTGGAAAGAGCATGTCAAATCGAAATGCATTAGCTATGGCATCAGCATCGTCACGATGGGTCTCAGTGCTGTAGCGACTTCGACCAAGCTTTTAAATCAAGCAGCTAAATTATGTCGAGGAATGTCCAAAATGTTTGCTCGAAGTCCATTTATAAGAAACATGTTCAATAAAATGGTTAATCTATTAGAAAAATCCATAGAGAAATTAGAAAAACTTAAGAAACTAAGTAAAGGCTTAGTTGTGTATGATAAAACAGTTACCAAAGGTATTATCAAACAAGTGGCCAAGGATACAGCAGTAGGAGCCGTTTCAACTATCATTGATAGTAAGCTCATAACACCTGCATTAGAAGAGATGTTCAAATCGTTGAAACCTCAAATACGAGAAAAGATAAAACAAACAATCGAACAGGATGCTGAGCTCAACGAGAAACTCGAGAAGAATCAGAAAGAAAAAATCGAAAACAAAACTAAAGAAATTCTCGGAGGTGATATCGGTGAGTTAGCTATCGAAACAGCCAAAGAAATCACCATTGAAGTCATTAAATCATCGAAAAACAAATGGGTCAAAGCTGTCGCACTAACACTGGACTCTTTGGATTTTACCAATAAGATTCTTACCTATGCGAAGAAATTTTGCAAGGAGTTAAAACAACAACTACCTTTATCACAAGACTCCGAGTCTGTTAACAAAAAAGCGATAATTGCAGATTTGACAGATCAATTAACCGAGAAACTGTTCAGCTTCATCATTGGATTGGGCACTAAGTTTACTAGTACAATCATTAAAGATCCAATTCTCAATAA
>ERZ781398.2771-NODE-2771-length-14345-cov-4.319314_pt1 | contig 14345 bp, 15 predicted proteins | sample MGYA00433077_ERZ781398 | MGnify/ENA primary metagenome ERZ781398 (study PRJEB29847, sample SAMN06458254) | wastewater metagenome | isolation source: Wastewater bioreactor | place: South Africa: Cape Town | study: EMG produced TPA metagenomics assembly of the... | reverse complement strand
AGGCGCCGTTGAGCCCCATGGTCAGGGCGTGGAACAGCGGGAAGAAATTGGTGCCCTTATTATACCAGCGCGCCGAGGCATAGACGAGCGAGGCCAGGGCCAGGATCGAGGTGGTCAGCACCATCAGCGCGGCCAGCCTGTCGGCCACCAGCACGATGCCGAACGGCACCGGCCAATTGCCGAGCGGATAGACCGCGGCGGCCGCGCCGCCCGACTGCGCCAGCACCACGAACAGCAGCAGCGACACCAGCACCAGGATGACACTGAAGGCGATGTTGAGCCCCAGAACCCGCGATTTGGTACGCATGTCGCCCAGCACCAGATTGGCGATGGCGGCAGCCATGGGGACGAGGATGGGCAGGATGGCGATATGGTTCATGCCCGTCATCTCAGTTCCCCTTGCCGTCGACATGGTCATTGCCGGTCACGCCACGGGCGGCCAGCATGACGACGAGGAACAGGGCAGTCATGGCAAAGCCGATGACGATGGCGGTCAGCACCAGCGCCTGCGGCACCGGGTCGGTATAATCGGCAGGGTTGGCGTCCGATCCCGACAGAATAGGGGCAGCGTCCATGCGCAGCCGGCACATGGCCAGGATAAACAGGTTCACCGCATAGGACACCAGCGACAGGCCCACGATCACCTGGAAGGTGCGTGGACGCAGCAGCAGATACACCCCGGAAGCGGCCAGAACGCCGATGGCAATGGCGAGCGTCAGTTCCATTTGTCGAGCCCCTCCCGGATCTTGGGCTTGGACGACCCCGCCGCCTTCGGGCGACGGATGGATTGGTGGGCAAGCGCGATAAGCATGAGCACCGTGGCGCCGACCACCAGCGCGAAGACGCCGAGATCGAACAGCAGCGCTGTGGCCATTGGCACCTTGCCGATCAGCGGAATATCCGCATAGGCAAAGGCCGAGGTCAGGAAGGGGGCGCCCAGCGCCATGGCGCCGAGACCCGTCAAGAGTGCCAGCAGCAACCCCCAACCGATCCACAGTACCGGCAGGATGCGCAGGCGCTCCTCCACCCAGCGTGTTCCGCCCGCCATATATTGCAGGATGAAGGCCAGCGACATGACGATGCCGGCGATGAAGCCGCCGCCCGGCAGATCGTGGCCGCGCAGGAACATGTAGATGGCCACCACGATGATCACCGGGAACAGCCAGTTCATCATCAGCGCTGGAATGCGCAGGAAGTCGTCGGCCACGTGCTGGCCCGACCCATTGGCATATTCGTCGAGTACCCGCTGCTGCTCCGGCCGTTCCACGCTGTCGGCTGCCGGGCGGAAACGACGCAGCAGCGCGAACACCGTCAGCGCCACGATGCCCAGCACGGTGATTTCGCCCATGGTGTCGAAGCCGCGGAAGTCCACCAGCATCACATTGACCACATTGGTGCCGCCACCCTCGCTATAGGCATTGGCGAGGAAGAAGTCCGAAATGCCCTCGGGGGCCTGGCGGGTCATGATGGCGTAGCTGGCGACCGCCGTGCCGATGCCCACGAGGCTGGCCAGGGTGAAGTCGCGATAGCGCCGGAAGCGGGTCGGCCAGTTGAGGTCCTCGGCGACCGGCATGCGCTTGGGCAGCCAGCGCAGGCCGAGCAGGATCAGGACCGTGGTGGCGATCTCCGCCAACAACTGGGTCAGCGCCAGGTCGGGCGCCGAGAACCAGGCGAAGGTGATGCAGGTTGCGAGCCCCGCGCCGCCGAGCAGGATCATAGCCACGAGGCGATGGAACTTGGCCTGATGCGCCGCGGCAATAGCGCTGATGCAGCCCAGAAGCCAGATGATCCCGAGAATGGGGTCGAAATTGTCGGGCAGTGGCAAATTGCCGAGTTGCGCCCAGCCGGCGCCGGTGCCGGCGCACAGCGCCAGCAGCACCACGATGAAGATCTGTGGTTGCAAGCGGTTGGTACCGAACACCGACACCACCTTGCGGGCCCAGCGATTGGTGGCGGTCACGAGGATACGCTCGAACACGCGTTGCCCGCGCAGTCCCCGGGTCAGCGGCACACCGTCGATATTCCGCAGGCGCCGGTAATAGGGCACATAGATAATGGCCCCGCCCACCAGCGCGATCAGGCTCATCACCAGCGGCAGGTTGAAACCGTGCCAGATCGAGAGGCTGTAATATGGCGTTTCCGGTCCCAGCACCGATTGCACGGCGGCGGCAAGGTAGGGGCCGATGGTGATGCCGGGAATGATGCCGACGGCCAGGCAGATCAGCACCAGCAGTTCCACCGGGCGGCGCATCAGCGCCGGCGGTTCGTGCGGTACCACCTCGAGCTCGGTCGGCGGCGGCCCGAAGAACACGCCGTGCACGAACTTGATCGAATAGGCCACGCTCAGCATGCCGGCCAGCGTCGCGCCGATTGGCAGGGAGAGATTGACGAAGATATTGGGGTCGAACTCCGCCGTCTCGGTAAAGAACATTTCCTTTGACAGGAACCCGTTCAACAGCGGCACGCCGGCCATGGCGGCGCTGGCGATGATGGCGAAGGTGCCGGTAACCGGCATGAACTTGATCAGCCCGCTGAGCTTGCGCACGTCGCGCGTCCCGGCCTCGTGGTCGATAATGCCCACGGCCATGAACAACGAAGCCTTGAAGGTGGCGTGATTGGCGATGTGGAAGATGGCGGCCACCGCGGCGAGCGGTGTTCCCATGCCGAGCAGGGTGGTGATCAACCCCAGATGGGAAATAGTCGAATAGGCGAGCAGGCCCTTGAGATCGCGCTGGAACAGCGCGGTATAGGCCCCGAAGATGAGCGTCACCAATCCCGTATATGTGACGATCCAGAACCACAGCTGGCTGTCAGACATCACCGGCCAGAACCGGGTGAGCAGGAATACACCGGCCTTCACCATGGTGGCCGAATGCAGATAGGCCGAAACCGGCGTCGGCGCCGTCATGGCATTGGGCAGCCAGAACTGGAAGGGGAACTGCGCGCTCTTGGTGAAGGCGGCGAGCAGGAACAGGATCAGCGTCACCGGATAGAGCGGGTGCTCGACGATCATCGAGCCCGAAGCCAGCACCACGTCGAGGTCATAGCTGCCCACGATATGGCCGATAAGCATCATCGAGACGAACAGCGCCAGCCCGCCCGTGCCGGTGATGATCAGCGCCATGCGCGCGCCGTCGCGGGCATCGCTACGGTGATACCAGTAGCCGATCAACAGGAACGAGACGAGGCTGGTCAGCTCCCAGAAGATGGCAAGCTGGATGATATTGCCCGACATGACCAGGCCCAGCATGGCGCCCATAAAGGCCATCAGCAGCGCGTAAAAGCGCGGCACCGGGTCCTTGGGCGACATGTAGTAGCGCGCATAGAGCACCACCAGAAGGCCGATAAAGGTGATGAGCACGCAGAACAGCCAGGCCAGCCCATCCATGCGGAAATTGAGCGTCAACCCAGCCGAGGCGATCCAGTCCAGCTTGTAGGTGACGACGCCGCCATCGGTAATGGCGGGGAACAGGAAGATGGTCAGCAGTAAACAGATACCGGCTACCGTGCCGCCCAGCCATGCCTCGCCGTTTCGGGCTCCGGCGGGCATTGCCACCGCGATCAGGCTGGTCAGGAACGGCAAGGCCCAAATGAGCGTGAGGGCAATGTCGGTTGGCATCGTGTTTCGCGACTACTCCACTAGTGTTGATCACTCTCTGCCTAAACGGTGAAGTGCGGATCGGCAACCCACACCAAATGCATATAGGGGCAAGTTTTTTGAAATTTTTGGCATCGCGTCAATTCGCCTCCCTCTCGATGTCGCGATGATGACAATCGGCGGGCTTCGACTTCAGTCGCGCGCGCCGTTTCTGCCCGTCCCCTATGCTCAGCATCCCCGCCATTGCTGTCGATTGCCCTATGCCGCGCCCGGCAATGGCGTTGACACGCTGGCGGCCCCCGCTATGGTCCGCGCCAGTTACATTCAGGATGCCGCCATGTCGCACGCCCAGCTTGCCCAGATCATCGACACCGCCTTCGAAAACCGCGCCGACGTCAATTTCGGCACTACTGGTGAAATTCGCGATGCCGTCAACACCGCGCTCGACCTGCTCGACAGTGGCAAGGCCCGTGTCGCCGAGAAGGTCGATGGACAGTGGCAGGTCAACCAGTGGCTGAAGCGCGCCGTGCTGCTCTCCTTCCGTCTCAACGACAACGTGCCCATGACCGGAGGACCGCAGGGGTCGACCTGGTGGGACAAGGTGCCGACCAAGTTCGAAGGCTGGAGCGAGAACCACTGGCGCGAAGCCGGCTTCCGCGCCGTGCCCGGCGCCATCGTGCGCAAGTCCGCCTTCATCGGCAAGAACGCCATTCTCATGCCCAGCTTCGTCAATCTGGGCGCCTATGTCGATGAAAGCACCATGGTCGACACCTGGGTGACCGTCGGCTCCTGCGCCCAGATCGGCAAGAATGTGCACCTCTCGGGCGGTGTCGGCATTGGCGGCGTGCTCGAGCCGCTGCAGGCCGGCCCCACCATCATCGAGGACAATTGCTTCATCGGCGCCCGCTCCGAAATCGTCGAGGGCGTCGTGGTCGGCGAGGGCTCGGTTGTCTCCATGGGCGTCTTCATCGGTGCCTCCACCAAGGTGGTCAACCGCCATACCGGCGAAGTCCATATCGGCAGGGTGCCGCCCTATTCCGTCGTCGTTTCCGGCAGCCTCCCGGGCAAGCCGCTCCCCGATGGCACGCCGGGCCCGAGCCTTTACTGCGCAGTCATCGTCAAGACCGTCGACGCCCAGACGCGCTCCAAGACCGGCATCAACGAGCTGCTGCGCGACTGATCGAACGCGCTTTCGCCCGCGAGAGGACTGCAATATTGTGCCGGGGCCGGATGGGTCCCGGCACATTTGGTTTTTGGGAGGGGATAACCATGGATATCAAGTCGATGTTTCTCGCCAGTTCCGGCCGCATTTCGCGCCGTACCTGGTGGTTCGGCACGCTGATGCTGATCGCGGCCAGTCTGGTCATCAATCTTGTCCTGGCCCTGGTCGGGCTTGGGGTGAGTTCGTGGATGCCTCTTATCGTTTATCTGCTGATGATCTACCCGGCCTATAATCTCGGCCTCAAGCGTCGGCACGACCGCGATAATCCCGGTCAGGACTATCTCATTCTCCTCGCCGGCTCAGCCGTCTTCACCATCCTGCAGAGCTTGGGAATCGGTTATAGTCCGGTTGATCTGGGCAACGGCTTCGTCGGCATGATGCCCGATCTCTGGATGTCGTTGCTGCAACTGGCCTTCGCCATTTTCGGCATCTACATGCTGGTGCAGCTGGGCTTCCTCAAGGGCACCACCGGCGACAACAGCTACGGGCCCGATCCGCTGGCCTGATTTTTCCAGCCGACAAGGACGGCAAGCCATTCGTGACTGATCTTTCGACCGACTATGCCGTCCGCCTGCTCGAACGCCTCATCGCCTGCCGCTCGGTCACCCCCGAAGCAGCGGGCGTGCAGGATTTGCTCGCCCACGAACTCACCGAACTCGGCTTTGCCGTCACGCGCCTGCGTTTTGAGGGCGATGGCTCCTATCCCGTCGATAATCTCTTTGCCACGCGCGGGCAGGGCGGCCGCCGCCTGCTCTTTGCCGGCCATACCGATGTGGTCCCCCCCGGCGATGTCGCCAACTGGACCGCCGACCCCTTCGTGCCCCGCCATGCCGATGGCAAGCTCTATGGCCGCGGCGCCGCCGACATGAAGTCAGGGATTGCCGCCTTCGTCGCCGCCTGCGCCGCCACACCGCCCGAAGCCGGCACCATCCAGCTCGCCATCACCAATGACGAGGAAGCCGACGCCATCAACGGCACCGAGAAGCTGGTGGCCTGGATGGCCGAGAACGGCCACGCCTTCGATTTCGCCATTGTCGGCGAACCCAGTTCGGCCCAGACCCTGGGTGACAGCATCAAGATCGGCCGCCGTGGCTCGTTCTCCGGCAAGGTCACCGTCACTGGCACGCAAGGCCATGTCGCCTATCCCGACAAGGCCAACAATCCGCTGCCCGTGCTGGCCGCCATCGTCACCGCGCTGTCCAGCGAGCGGCTCGACACCGGCACCGACCATTTTCCGGCCTCCAATCTCGAGGTCACCACCATCGATGTCGGCAATCCCACCTCCAACGTCATCCCGATGAGCGGCACGCTGCGCTTCAACATCCGCTACAATGACAGCTGGACCCCGGACACGCTGGCCGATTGGGTCCGCTCCCGCATCGCCACTGTGCCCGCCAATGGCACCACCATCGCTTTCGAAGTGTCCGGCATCCCCTCGCGCGCCTTTCTGTCGCCGCTTAGCGCCGATATAGAAACGCTTTCGGCCGTTATTGCCGAGCGCAATGGGCGCCCGCCCGAATATTCCACCGGCGGTGGCACTTCCGATGCGCGGTTCATCGCCCAATATGGGCCGGTGGTGGAATGCGGCCTGGTGGGTCCCTCTATGCACAAGGCCGACGAGCACATCGCCGTCGCCGATCTCACCGGGCTCACCGAAATCTATCACCGCTTCATGCAGCTCTATTTCTCCGGGCAGGGCGCTGAAAATCTGGGCGCTGCTCAGGGACGCCTTTGCCGGCTGGGTCGAGATCGTGCGGGGCGAGGCCGATTGGCGTCGCCATTTCGTCATCACCATGCCCGGGCTTGTCACGGCGCTGGTGCTGTTCCTGGTCTTCGCCTTCCTTTCGGTGGTCGTCGCCTCCACCAGCGTCGGCATCCCTACCCTTTCGGGCTTCATCGCCGTCATGCTGGTGCAGGCCCTGGGCATTGCTGCCCTGGTCATCGGCCTCTATGCCACGCGCATGATGGTGCCGACCGAAGCGAAGCTGCTCGATGCTCTGGTCCCCGGCGTCTATCTGCTGGTGCTCTACATTATCCTGGGCACCATATTGTCGCTGTTCGGTGGCGCGGTCCTGCTGCTGCTCTGGGCCATCATGGCCGTGCTGCTCTATCGCCTTGGGCGCATGGCCGCAGGCTGGTCGCTCGGCGTTTCGGTGGGCTTCGCACTTCTTACCCTGGTCCTCCTTGTCGGCATGCCCCTGACGCTCTACATGCTAACCGGACCCACCGCCGCTCCCGCCGCCTAAGACGAGACCAAAGCCCTTGGCCCAGCCTTCCCAGACATTTTTCGACGAAGCCACCAATGCCGTGCGAGGCTGCTGGGCCCTGATCACCGGCAAGCGCAATGCGTCGGCCTGGTTCGATTTCTCCCAGCGTGGTCTGGTGGGCAGTTTCGTCGCCGTGCTGATCGCCATGCTGCTGGCCGGCTTTGGCCCCATGTTGCTGGGCATTCCGGTGCGCGCCGGGGCGCCCACCCAGTCGATCATCGTCAACGCCATCCTCTTCGCCGCCCAGGCCGGCATGGCCTGGATCGTGCTGCGGCAAATGGGCCGTCAGGACGGCTTCGTGCCCTATCTCGTCGCCACCAATTGGGTGACCCTGGTCTCGGGCGTGCTGCTGCTGATCTCGCTGTTCTTCGGCGAACTCGGCCTCATCGTGCTGCTCGCCGTGGTGATCGTGGCCATTCTGACCTTCGTCAATATCGGCCGCTTCATCGTCACCCTCTCAGCCATCCAGATCGGCCTGCTCTTCGTGTCCCAGGCCGTCGGCGTCTTCCTGGCCCTGGGGATCGTCGCCATCTTCCTGCCGGTGCCGACCGTCTAGTTCACTTCGAACTGAGGTGCACTCGGTGCTCCTTCGCATCCCTGCTTGAGGCAGGGCTGTCGCATATGCGTTTGAGCGTGCTGCACACCCCCTCCCAAGCTCGCCCGTCAAGGGGGGGCGCATCGCGTTTGGGGTGAGATTTTGCCAAAGACACGGCCCGAACTCCCTCCCCCCTTGAGGGGGAGGGCCGGGGTGGGGGGTGGTTCAGTAGCCCACCGATGCACCCCTCCCTCATTCCCTCCCCTCACGGGGGGGGGAGGCGAAAGGGTTGAGAGTTCATTTCAGTTTGAAATGACGTAGTTAGGTCTGGCCGTTGGATCAGTAATCCACGCCGGTCAGATAGAGCCCGCTTGCCGGCGCCATCGGGCCGCAGCGGGTGCGGTCGGCGGCGTCGAGCGCGGCGCGGAAATCGGCGGGGCTCCATTTCCCCTCGCCCACCAGCTTGAGCGATCCGACCATCGAGCGCACCTGATGGTGCAGGAACGAGCGGGCGCTGGCGGTGACCGAAATCACCTCGCCATCTCCGGTCACATCGAAGGCGTCGAGCGTGCGGACCGGCGAATTGGCCTGGCACTCTGCCGAGCGGAAGGTGGAGAAATCGTGCTGCCCCAGGATCAGCTGCGCAGCAATATGCATGCGGTCCACATCGAGCGGCTTGGCAACGTGCCAGACCTGGTTGCGCTCGATCGCTGCCGGAGCCCGGCGGTTGAGAATGCGATATTCATAATGCCGCGCCTTGGCCGAAAACCGCGCCTCGAACTCTTGGCCAACCGCCGCGCAGTCGATCACAACCACCGGATGGGGCCGCAGATGATAGTTGAGCGCCTCGCGAATGCGGAACGGGTCCCACTCTTTGCCGAGGTCGAAATGCGCCACCTGGCCCAGGGCATGCACGCCGGCATCGGTGCGCCCGGCCGCCTGCGTCACCACCACCTCGCCGGAAAATCTTGCAACGGCCTCTTCCAGCGCCTGCTGCACGCTCATCCGGTCCGCCTGCCGCTGCCAGCCGCAGAACGGGGTTCCGTCATATTCGATGATGAGCTTGTAGCGTGCCATCAGCTGACTGTGGCCGGCAGCGGTCCGGCGCCGCGGAGGAAAGTGCCAGCGTCCATAGCGCCCTTGCCTTCGCGCTGCACCTGGATCAGCCGCACCGCGCCCGTGCCGCAGGCAATGGTCAGTCCATCCCCGATCAGCGCGCCCGGCGCGCCGCTACCCTCGACAAGGCTCGAGCGCAGCGCCTTGATGCGCACCGGCTTGCCGCCCAGTTCCAGCTCGAACCAGGCCCCCGGAAACGGCGAGAGCCCGCGAATGCGGTTATGCACCTCATCGGCGCTTTGGGAAAAATCGAGCCGGGCCTCGGCCTTCTCGATCTTGGTCGCATAGGTCTCGCCGCTTGGCGGCTGCGGGGTGAAATCGAGGCTGCCGCGCTCCAGCGCCGCCAGCGCACGGCCCATCAGGTCGGCCCCGACGCGCATCATCTGGTCGTGCAATTCGCCCGCCGTCATCTCCGGCCCGATGGCGATGATCTCGGTCGGCCCCATGGCGCCGGTGTCGAGCCCTTCATCCATCTGCATGACCACGATGCCGGTCTGCTTGTCGCCCGCCATGATAGCGCGCTGGATCGGCGCCGCGCCGCGCCAGCGCGGCAGGAGCGAACCATGGAGGTTAAGACAACCATATTCTGGCGCGTCCAGCACCGGTTTGGGAAGGATCAGCCCATAGGCCACCACCACCGCAACCTCGGCATCGAGGGCCGCAAACTGCGCCTGCTCGGCCTCGCCCTTGAGCGATCGTGGCGTGAAAACCGGAATGCCGAACGCCTCGGCCGCTTCATGCACCGGGCTCCGGCGCTCGGCCTGTCCGCGCCCCGCCGGCTTTGGTGCCCGCGTATAGACCGCCACCACTTCATGCCCCGCCGAGACGATCTCGGTCAGCGTCGGTACGGAAAATTCGGGCGTACCCATGAAAACGACGCGCATGCCCGGAGCCCTTCGATCTGGATGCTTGTTTTATCGTCATTGCCCGGCTTGATCGGGCAATCCATCGGCGGTTGCCTGGATCACCGGGTCAAGCCCGGTGATGACGGTATTCAACGCGACAGTGTTCGATTACCGCGCCGCCAGCTTGGCCTGCTTGTCGAATTTCTTGATCACGCGATCACGCTTCAGCCGGCTCAAATAGTCGATATAGAGCACGCCATCGAGGTGATCGAGCTCGTGCTGAATGCACACCGCCAGCTTGCCCTCGGCGTCCTTGGTGACTTCCTTGCCCTCGAGATCGGTATAGGTCACCGACACTTCATTGGGCCGCTCGACCTCGTAATAGAGCTCGGGAATCGACAGGCACCCCTCTTCGGTCACCTGCATCTGCTCACCAAAATGGGTGATTTCCGGGTTGATCATCACCAGCGGGGCAGGGGGTTCGCCCTCGCCGGCCAGGTCCATCACCACGATACGCTTGAGCACGCCGATCTGCGGCGCGGCCAGGCCAATGCCCGGCGCGTCATACATGGTGTCGAGCATATCCTTGGCCAGCGTCTTGATCTCGTCGTCGACCTCGACGATCGGATCGGCAACGGCGCGCAGACGCGCATCGGGAATGATCAAAATTGGGCGGATGGCCATGGCAGGGAGTCCGGCAAAAATGGGATTGCCCCCGATATGGCGATTTCCGCCGGTCCGGTCAACCATATGGCACCGCGATAGAACATTCTGTGAACGCCCGAATCGATCTAGATAGAGAGCATGGACAGCACTCTCTTCACCCTCGGCGATACGCCCATCAGCCTTGTCAGCGCCATGGCGGCCGCTGTCGGCCTTGTGGTGGTGCTCTTGCTGGTGCTGCTGCTCTCGGCCCTGCGCTCAGGCCGCGAACGCGCCGCCGAGGCGCTCGCGCAGCAAACGCGCTCGGCCGAGCTTGAGCGCCATCTGGCCGGCCTGATGCAGGTGCAGTCGGAAATGACGGGCCGCATGCAGACCATGTCCGAGATTTTCGGCTCCCGCACCTCCGACCTCGCCAGGCTGGTCAATGAACGGCTGGATTCAACCTCCCAACGCGTCGGACAGGCCCTGCAGGAGACTAGGACCCGCACCGACGAGGGCCTGAGCAAGCTGCATGAACGCCTCGCCGTCATCGACCGCGCCCAGTCCACGATTTCGGCGCTGTCGTCCGAAATCGTCTCGCTGCAATCGATCCTCTCCAACAAGCAGACGCGTGGCGCCTTCGGGCAGGGGCGGATGGAAGCCATCATCGCCGATGGCCTTGCCCCCAATGCCTATGCCTTCCAGTCGACGCTCTCCAATGGCTCGCGTCCCGATTGCGTCGTGGTCATGCCCAATGGTGCGCCGTCGCTGGTCATCGACGCCAAATTCCCGCTCGAAAGCTGGCAGCGCCTGAGCACGGCTTCCTCCCCCGAGGAATTGCGTCAGGCCCAATCCGGCTTCCGCGCTGATCTCGGCGTCCACATCAAGGCCATTTCGGAAAAATACCTGATCCCCGGCGAGACGCAGGACACGGCCTTCATGTTCGTGCCGTCCGAATCGATCTTCGCCGATCTGCATGAGCATTTCGAGGACGTGGTGCAGCGCGCCGCGCGCGCCCGGGTGGTGATCGTGTCGCCCGCCCTGCTCATGCTCTCGATCCAGGTCATCCAGGCGCTGTTGCGCGACGTGCGCATGCGCGAGCAGGCCCATCTCATCCAGAAGGAAGTGCGTGAGCTCTTGGCCGACATCCCCCGCCTCGACGAGCGGGTCAATCGTCTCCAGACCCATTTCACTCAGGCGCAAAAGGACATTGGCGACATCGTCATTTCGTCGGGCAAGATCGCCCGCCGCGGCGACCGCATCGACGCCATGGATTTCGAAGACCAGCCGCGCCTGACCGAGGACTGATCAGGCGCTTTTCCGATCACATTCCCGCCGCCACCGAACCGACCCTCTGCCCCCGCGTTGAGCCAGCAACCCAACCCATGGAGGCCAAGATGGCTCAGCCCCGCGACAATTCCGATGCCCTTATCCCCGTCGATGCCGTACTCGACGCCGGCGATCAGCCGGTCCTGTCCTTCCCCTATAGTCAGGACGAGATCGAGGATCTGCTCTATGGCGCCGACCGGCCGGTAGAAGAGCGCATGCAGCGCCTGCGTGACATGCGCGAGGAACTGGTGGCGCGCGAAAGCGGCGATTTCGGCGACCAGGACCCCAAGGCCATCATCGAGGAAATCGACCGCGCGCTCGAGGAGTTGCAGGCCGATAGCAACTATGCCGATGAAAACGGCGCACTCGATGCCGCCATTGCCATCGATCCTAACGACCATCTCGACGCGCTGTCGCCCGACGATGTCGAAGCCCGCCAGGCCCTGACCGGCGAGGAAGACGAGGACAGCGACGAGAACTTCGACGCCGAGCTCGAGGACGACGAGCTCAACGAAACGCTCGGCCTGTAATAGGCGAAGGCCGCCTAAATCTGCGTGCGGGCCTTGAGCGCTTGGCTCAGCGTGCCCTCGTCCAGATAGTCGAGCTCCCCGCCCACCGGCACCCCATGGGCCAGGCGGCTCACCTTGACGCCGCTGCCGTCCAGCCGGTCGGTGATGTAATGTGCCGTGGTCTGGCCCTCCACCGTGGCATTCATCGCCAGGACGATCTCGGCATAGTCAGCCGCCCGCGCGATCAGCGCATCGAGGTTGAGATCGTCTGGCCCGACCCCATCGAGTGGCGACAGCACGCCGCCCAGTACATGATAGCGCACCTGGCCGACGCCCGCTCGCTCCAGCGCCCAGAGATCGGCCACATCCTCGACCACGATCAGCATGCCGCTCTCGCCGCGCCTGGGGTCCGAGCAGATCGAGCAGGGGCTCATGGTGTCGATATTGCCGCAGACCTCGCAGGTGCGCACGGCAAGCACCGCCCGGTCCAGCGCCGCCGATAGCGGCAGCATGAGCTGGTCCTTCTTCTTGATCAGATGCAAGACCGCCCGCCGCGCCGAGCGCGGGCCCAGGCCCGGCAATCGGGCCATCAGCTGGATCAACTGTTCGATTTCCGGTCCGCCGGATGCCATTTCAGTTCACCGGATCGCCCTCTCCCTTGTGGGAGAAGGTGGCGCGCAGCGCCGGATGAGAGGTGAGCGGCACTTAGGCCGCTCGACTTTGCTTTGCTCTAAGGCCTAGAACGGAAACTTCATGCCCGGCGGGATCGGCAGGCCGGCTGTCACGTCCTGCATCCGCCGCTGCATCTCGGCTTCGCTCTTGCTCTTGGCGTCGGTAAAGGCGGCGACGATCAGGTCTTCCACCATCTCGGCATCTTCGGGCTTGAGCAAGCTGGGGTCGATCTTGATCCCGCGCACATCGCCCTTGCCGGACAGCGCCACCGTTACCATGCCACCGCCTGAACGTCCTTCCACCACCAGCTCAGCAAGCTCGGCCTGCATGGCCTCCATCTTGCCCTTCATTTCGCTAGCGGCTTTCATCATGCCCATGATGTCTTTCATTCGTCGTCCTCTTCGATCGGGGGCGCCGGCAGGGCCTCGGCAACGGCGGCCTCGTCGCGCACCGTCACATTGACCAGCTTGGCGCCGGGAAAGGTATCCATGATGGCTTTGACCAGCGGATCGTCATGTGCCGCCTGTGTCGCCGCCTGCTTCTTCTGCTCGTTTTCCTGGCGGATGGTCAGACCCTCGGGGGCCTTGGTCGACACCATTACCAGCCAGCGTTCGCCGGTCCAGGCCTGCAGCCGGGCCGAGAGCGTCGCGATCATGCCGGGGTCGGCACCATCGGCCAGCGCCACCTCGATGCGACCCTGCTCAAAGGAAATGGGGCGCATCTGCCCTTCCAGCGCCAGTTTCACCAGCACGTCGCGCTTGGCCTGCGCCAGGGCGATCAGATCCTTGTAGCTGGTCAACGTGGCAAGCGCCGGCTGCGCCACCGCCTGTGGACGCGTCACCGGAATGGGCGTACTCACCGCCACTTCCATCGGGGCCGTGCTGTGCTGCATCGCCTCGACCCGCATGGCCGACGCGCCGCCCGAAGAGCCCGAAGGTCCGCGCGGCGGTAGGGCCGGTGCGCTCTGGCTCGAAACAGCCACCTGTCCCTGTTGCGTCAGCTTGGCAATCACCTCGTCGGGGCTGGGCAGATCGGCGGCATAGGCCAGGCGAATGAGCGTCATTTCCGCTGCCTGCAGCGCATTGCCGGCGCGGCTGGTTTCTTCATTGCCCTTGAAGAGGATCTGCCAGGCCCGCGTCAGCGCCCGCATCGGCAGCCTTCCGGCGAGATCGCGGCCACGCGTTCGCTCATCCGGGGTCAGCGCAGCATCATCTGCTGCCGCCGGCACCACCTTGATGCGGGTGACCAGATGAGTGAATTCGGCCAGATCGCCCAGCAGCGTCTGCGGGTCCGCGCCCAGATCGTAGAGCTCGCGCAGCGCTGTCAGCGCCTCCCCGATCTGCCCGCCCATCACATCTTCGAACAGGTCAATGATCCGCGCGCGGTCCCCTAGCCCCAGCATGGCCTTGACCGTGGCCGCCGTCACCGCGCCATTGCCATGGGCAATGGCCTGGTCGAGCAGGCTCAGACTGTCGCGCGCCGAGCCTTCGCCCGCCCGCACGATCATGGCGAGCGCGTCAGCCTCGAAGCCAATGCCTTCCTGCCCGAGGATCTGTTCGAGATAGCTCGACATGATCTCGGCGGGGATGCGGCGCAGGTCGAAGCGCTGG
>ERZ781398.2768-NODE-2768-length-14357-cov-4.239267_pt1 | contig 14357 bp, 14 predicted proteins | sample MGYA00433077_ERZ781398 | MGnify/ENA primary metagenome ERZ781398 (study PRJEB29847, sample SAMN06458254) | wastewater metagenome | isolation source: Wastewater bioreactor | place: South Africa: Cape Town | study: EMG produced TPA metagenomics assembly of the... | reverse complement strand
AATATAAGAGACAAATGAAAAGAGAAAAATCGGTCGATGTTAATCATCAATTCACAAAATATTAAATACGCAACAGAGAAGTATAGAATTGTGTTGGCAGCTGTTGTTGTTGTTGTTGTTTAAAGCGCTAGAGCGCATTTGTACGTGTATATATGTGTGTGTATGTTAAGGATCTTTGAAGATAACGAAAAATAATAAACAAACAAACAAACAAAAAATATATATATATGCATATCGAAAGAACAGGTTTTCTTATTTTAATAAATAAAGTAAATATGTATAATAAGGATACTATTCTCGTATCGTTTGTATTTTGTATATATATTTTATTTTCTTAATTTGATCCATCATTCACCGTTAATTGAGCTGTACGAGCCGATGAATTTGTCGTCGTACGTTTCGTACATGAACGTAAATATTCATCATCAGCTATTTGATTGACATCGGGCCGATCTCGAACATTGTACGTTAGACAACGTCGAATGAACGATTTCGCTCCATCGGATACAATTGGTTTGGCTGGAAATTCGATATCTTTGGCTTTTAAGATTGTTTGATTTTCTAGAATGGCTGCTTGAGATTGATTATGTCCATAGGGTTTACGTCCATAAAGACATTGAAAGAAAATACAACCTAAACTCCACACGTCGACTTTCGACGAAATTTTCGGTGGATTCGGTCCTTGAACAAATACTTCCGGTGGCAAATACCAATAAGTACCTGCACCTTGAGATGTTAAATCCATGCCATGTTCAGGATCGTATGTATCTTCACACATTTGTTTACTTAAACCGAAATCTGTTATCTTGATTTCTCCACTACTTGTACCCGAACCGAGAAGTATATTAGCTGGTTTAAGATCGAAATGAATCACTGGTGGTTTAATGCCGTTATTTAAATATCTTAATGCACTGACAGTTTGCATAACAACTGAACGAGCTTCTTTTTCCGGAATGACTTTATGTTGTTTGAGGAAAAAATCGATATCATTGCCTTCGATATATTCCAAAACTGTACAAAATCTAAAAGACAAAAACGATCATTTTATATTGCACAATCGATTTTTATTTCTTACGAATCAGTATCGATTTCGAATACATCGTAAAGTCGAACAATTCGAGGATGATCAAGTGTTTTAAGAATGTCACATTCACGTAGAGCATGTCTAGAATAAATATGAATAAATCGAAAACAAACAAACAAAAGAACTTTTACTTGATATAATTTGCTTTCTTTTCTTCTTTCCATTCTTTGTTTAATTGATGAACTTTAACTGCAACATAACGTTGTTCTTTCAAGCAGAAGGCCTTCGAAGAAAAAAGAAAACATCATGATTTTATACTTAATTTTATGTGCAGAAAAAAATAATATTCTACTTTATGCACTTCGCTAAAACCACCTTTGCCGATTAAAGTTAGAAGTAAATATCTTTCGTTAAGAACTGGATGATCTTGAAATCTATCGAAATACAATCAAAAATCAAATCAAATCAATATTCCTTAAAAATCGAACCTGGAATGATCTTCATTATAGATTCGTTTTAATTCTCGAATATGTAAATTTCGTTCTCGTTCAAGTTTTTCGTATTCCATTTGCAGATCGATTTCTTCTTTTTTCAAAGAAGCTTGTCTCAAACGAAGAATTTCATCCGATTCATACCATTCACTAACCAATATTGCTTTATTTACATCGTTCGGCGGTTTCATACCATCGTTACTACTTTCATCTTGTATCAATGCTGAACTACCACGATCTTTGCTTTTCGCTCGTGTATACGAGGTTTTAGTGGGCTTTTCTTTAACTTCATAGTTCGGCTTACGACGAAGAAGATTTCGTCGTTCACGATCGAGTTCATCACGTGCTCGTTGAAGTGTTTCCTGTTGTTTAGTAAGATCAGTAAATGCTGTACCATCGGTCCAATTCTCTACGAATGTTGCACCTTGTCGTTGAGTAACGAATTGTCCTAATCGTAAACGATTTTCCATACATTTTTGTCGAGCTTGTTTACGTTCGAGTGTTGATTTTTCGACGAGTAATTTCTTATTCACAGTTAAACATTTTTGAAGAATAGCTGTTTGCTTGTCGAAATCTTTTTTCGCGTCGGCTACTTGCCGTCGAAGATCGTCACGGTCTCGAGTTAATGTTTGAATTTCACTGTTCTTAACTTCGAGTTCATTCGAATGAGAATTCACGGGTCCAGTGATATCAGTTTGAATTAATTTCGAATTCGGCAAGGCATTCGCCGATGAATCCGATGTATGATTCGAACTTGAACCCGAATCACTTTGTATCGATGATACCGGCGAAAAGCCAATTTCACGATAATTCGATGGATTCTTATTTAAAATTGTATCTGGATTTAAACTCATTTTCTTTTCTGTTGTTATTGGAATTTGTAATTCAGTGAGAGTTAATTGTTTTTGACTCATATTCATTTCACTTTTACGTCGTTTGACTTTTTGTCCATCGGCGCTGCTATCATCGATTTTCGGCGTTCGTTTTCGTCGTGGTTTATCAGTTGTCGATGAGAATTTTTTCAATGTACTTGTATTCGGTGTTTTAGGCGGATTTAATGTTGAGGTTGTTGATACTGTTGATTGTGAAGCACCAAATAGACGAAATGGTGAAACTGTCAATGGTTGAAATTCTTGCTCGATCGATTCGATTGGACTCGGATTTTTCACAAGTTCATTCGTCGATGGCGACACACGATTATTTATACTGTTATCAATTGAATCACTACGTTGAGGAAATAATTTAAATGATGGATAATTATTCTCTAATGGCAGAACATCTTGACCTAAAAGTAGTTAATGGGAATAAAGACAAATCATAAACAAAACATATATATCATACCACGAGAATTAAATTGATTTTCCGATGGTTTAGATACGAGATTCATCTTGTGAAAGAATTCATCGTTGAAAATAAATGAAAAAACTCATATCTGCAAGCAAAAAAGACACGTTTTCATCATCGATAGAGGGCATACATGGTATTCGAAACGCAAAAGTTATGATCAACTTAAATGATTCGAATTCGAACGAGAAAAAAAAACTCAACGTAAACAGAAAAAGAACAATGATTAATTCTCAATTGAATAAATTTGATTTTCAACAGAAAATAAAAATTCAATTGATTGCTAAGCTTTTTATTGTCGAAAGTCAATTTGTTGACGAAAATGAAGCTTCTGATTCGCGTCTATTTTTCTGAAAAAAACAAATTTTCATCTAAACTGTCGGTTTTTTTGAAAGGATAAGCAAAAAAAAAGTCGACGAAATAGAAAAAAAAGTTGAAAATAATCGTAAGAATAATATTGTTCGATTAAATATAAATGTTTTTTTTAATGACAATGAAATTCTCCTTTCTCTTTCCCTTTTCCCCCGAAAAAAAAACGACGACAAGAAAAAAATCATCGTGGTGGACAATTAGGTAGCATCGCTCGTTTATACGACCCGAACGATCGATTGTTAGAAGCAGCACAGCTCGTTCGACAACTCGAGATTTGTTTGACAAACAACCAATGAGATTTTTCCATTCACTTGATTACATATATATAAATATATAGAAGAAAAGAGGACACTATTGACAGCGTGCATATATCGAGACTCATTTAGATGATGAAAATGATTAGAAAACAGACGAATATCAAATTCGATCTCGGCTTAATGACAAATCAAGACGATGTTCAAAGGTAAACGGCGCGCATTCGAATTGAATTAATTGAATTATTTTAGACATTCGTCGAGTTATTGTTCATTGATCGAATGTTCATTGAAAAAAGGTTTTAATCAACATAAAAAAACGAAACCGACCAACGATATCAATCGAAATAATCATTCATTTAATTTTACATTAGGTAAAAATTTTTTTGATGATCTTTATGATTTTTCGTTTCCTTTTTTTAATATTACAGACGAACGATTTATTGGCGAGATTTGCTATCAACTTGAACGACGTATTTTAATTTTGATTTTTTCATCAACGAAACATTTCTATGGTTATTCACTTCGATATCTTTCCTCGATTATTGTTAATGAAGAGAATCTACAAGCAAAATCTTTGTATGAAAAACGTTTTTTTAAATTACAAAATTATCTCTTGAAAAGTCATTTTCATTTTAATTATCATTCAATAATAACATTTGAATTTCTTAATAAATTCGGAATTTATTTCGATTATAATTGGTTGAAAATCTATTCGACAGTTTTAAAAGATTTCAAACAAATTCAAACATTTTGTTATTCAATTGTGTCCGAAGAATTTCATCACGATCTCAATATTCTTCTTCATACACTTCAATTAATCTCCTATTTAGATAATAAACCATTATTTGATTTTTGTTAATCGATTTTGATTGTTTTGACATGATTAATGCTATTATAAATATGCATCTGTTATAAGAAGTACTAATAAGAAAAAAAAAGAAGCAAATATCTTTAAATAAAGTAATACGAACGCATATAGAATAGAAGAATTCATCATTTTTTCTTCTCGCGAATCGCAATTCTTTTTTTTTCGGAGACATCGGAGAAGAATAAGAAGAAAAAAAAGAAAGATAATCAAGAATCGATAGACAAATATTTCTACGATTAGATTTTGTTTCTGCTCAAACAAGCGAAAGCAAGTGTGTGCGTTTATTTGATCAATGAAGTTTCGAATACAATGTTGAATCTCATCGTAATATTCTATTTGGTTCTATTTCCAGCGGTTTATTCAGTACGAAATCCATTACTTGTTCATATTGCAGGTAGATTTTATTGAGAAACAAAAAAAAACAAACTAGTTTGTCATGTTCAACAAATGAAATCTAGATCAACAAGGTCGTTCGAGTACAACGGAAGGTTATATCTATCGACATCGACTCATAACTCGAACAACAACAACGTCATCGGGTATTTATACGAATAGTCCTGACTATTATTCGAGTTCAACGTCGTTTTTAAATTATTATCAACCATCGCCAACATTTACAAATGAATATGCAACAACAAATCAAACGGAAAATCTTTGTCCAAGACAAAAAAATGTTCATCGAAATTGTCAACGTTCATGTCAGGGAATCAATCAGAATACGAATTGTCGACATCATCGAATTTGTGTTTGTGATCATAATTGTGGATTTTCGTGTCTTTCAAGAAGTAAAACACAAAAGATTCTATTCGATTGATTTCTCGATTCTTTTTTTTGTTGTGAATTTAGCAATTATAACCGAACGATATCTCTGTCCGATTTTAACCAATCCTCCACATGGACGAATTCATTATGATGGACACGCGTTTTACAATCGATTAATCTACGAATGTAATCCTGGTTATACAGTTGTCGGACCAAAAGAACGTATTTGCGTTAGTGACGGATTTTGGGAACCAGTTACAGATGTTTATTGCATTCGAAAAGGTTTATTGACAAAAAAGAAAAATTTTCGAAATATTTTTAATTGTTTTTTTTTTCGTTTAGATGAAGTTTGTACAATCGATCATTCGATTGTCAATGGTCATTATACACCTATTCAACAAGTTTATTATCCTGATCAACAAATACGTATTGAATGTACTCCAGGCTATGAATTAGATCGATTATCACCCGTACAAATTTGTCAAAAGAATGGCACTTGGTCACCAGTTGAAACACCGAGATGTTTAAGTAAAAAAGAAACCATCAGAAAATTTTATTTTATTACATATGAAAAATATATCGATTTAGAATCACCATGTGGTGAACCACCGTCGATTCTCAATGGATATCTTGTTAATACGACGTCATCCTATGCACAATATGCATGTATCGAACGATTTATGTTCAAAGATTCGAATTCTCAAATCGAATGTAAAGACGGTCGTTGGCAAACAAGTCGACCTGAATGTATCGAAGCTACATGTCATCATCCTCAAGTTTACGGTTTCAATGGTTATGTTCTTAATTCTCGTTTAAATTTTCAAACAGGTGAAAGTACAGGTCTCATTTGTAATAGTACAGCACGTTATGATCTTATTCCATCGATTGATTATATTGTTTGTGATAATCAAGGCTCATGGAAACCATCAGTACCGAAATGTTACGGTAGATTCAAACCGAGATTTTAAAAAATTCAGTACACAGCTATGTATTTTAGCGAAATGTCGTTTACCGGATCTTGGAAAGAATGTAATCGGTTATTATATGGATGATACAAGTAATGGATGGCATGGAAAAGAATTACATGCCGGTGCATATATTCGACATGGTGTAACAATAAAATATCAATGTCAATGTTTGAAAAATTGTACAAATCCTAAATCATCGTTTGTTCAATGTCTCGATGGACAATGGACGCATGGTGGTCCATTTTGTCGTGAAGGTAATTCGTTGAGGGTGTTATTGATTTGATTTTCTTTTCTAATCATACAAAAGACATGTCTGACAAATGTCTCGTTCCATTGGATATTCCTCATGTTCTCTATGATAATAATACACAATTGAATAATCTATTAAACGAAGGAGAATTATTGAATTATTCATGTAATGATGGTTATGCATCGATGACAAATGTGACATGTACACAAGGATATTTAACAGCTCAACCATTATGTGAACCAAGTAGATTATGACAGAGAAGATATTTTTTGTCAAAAACTATTCAATTGTTCGTGTTTATAGAGAACTGTACGACACATCCTTATTGGATTAAGAATGGTTATGTTAAATATCAAAATCGACGACATGGTGGACATGCAGAATATTCTGTAATTAAATCATTATTTTTTTCTCATTCAATGTCATGTCTTTGCAATTCTAGTGTCGTAATGGTTATAAATTAAGTAATCATCGAGTTTTACATTGTTTATTCGGTCATTGGGAATCACCGTATGATCGAAATAATCCTGTTCAATGTATTGCTGGTATTTTGTTTTTGGTTTATAAGAACAAAATATTGATTGTTCATTTTCTTTTCGTCAAGATACATGTCTCTATTATGGTTCGATTACAAATGGTAAAACATACGTTGTTAATTACGGTACATCACGATATCTTATCTCTTCGAATGTCTCGTTAAGACATGGAGCTTCATTACAATTCGAATGTGATCCTGGTTGGTTCAATGGGTGTTTTTTTCTTCTTTATTTTGATAAGAGACTTGTTTTTCGTTTAGGTTATATGCTTGTTGGTACGCGTGGTTCGACTTGTTTTTCAGGTGTTTGGCGACCTGATCAATTACCAATCTGTATCGAAGGTAGATCAGTAATAAGTCTCTCTGTCTTAAATTGATGTCAATCATTTAGATCGGCATGTGTCCTTGCAACATACATTACACAAATTTGTTAGTAAAGGATGATCATATAAACAAGTCGTCGATTTTTTTTTCTCTCAATTGTATTTATAACATTAACCTTGAAAACTTATGTTGAACAGTTGACACTTACATTTACGTTCTTCTATATCGATTTGTCTTTTATGTCTTCATAAATGAGAATAAAGAAAGAAAAAAAAACGATCGAAAGAAGAAGTTTCAAATAGATTTTTCATTTTTATCATTCTGAAAAATAAAAAAGGCTGATTTTGTTCCTTTCTTTTTTTTCGTCTTACATAAAGAAATGTATAATATAAACTATTGATGACCACATTATTGTGTAATAGAGATACAAATAAACTTGTCAGTTTAGTATACTTAGAATTTTATTCAACAGTAAAATAAGCTTCCGGACTCAATATATTGTATTCAAGAAAAAAGAAAAGAAAAATACTTGTGTTCGCATCAATGAATGTGTATGTGTATTACTGCCAAAAGGTAGATCACTCATTCTCTTTGATTATATACGTACATGTTTGTCTTATGTTAAGCAACTCATCATCTCTTGACCAGTTCTATGTTCGTATATACATTATTCAATCTATCTCAAGATTTGTTCAGCAGACAATTTCGTTTTGTATATCATCATTTGTTTCCTTATTCTCGTCCGCACAACACTACGATGATGCAAGTTCACAAAAAAAATAGATCATTGATCAAACTTAAGATTTCTTATCGGATTGTAATTTAACACGAAAGACAATCGTTGAAGATATGTATATATATATTTTTTTTTTGAAACTTCTCATTCATTTGATACGTAGAAAAAAGGTATTGTGAGAAATCCGAATTGAAAACCAATGACACAAAAAAAATCGCTTTTTCTTCTCTCCCTCTCTCTCCTCTTTTCTTTATTCGATAAATTTATTTGATGTCTTCTGTTGAAAATGGAATTGTTCTCTTTTATTCAACACATCAGTACAACTTACTAAACACATAGGAATTCCTCTTTCCATCATTCTCTCTGTTCCTCTTTCGTTCCTTTCATTCTCTTTCGTTCACTTGTACGTATACACATATCGATCAATTATAAGGTAGGTATGACAGAATGATGGGATGATGTCAAGTAAGTTTATATATTCATTTGAACTGAGATTAAAGTTTTAAAGATCAGTGTGTTTCATCATCATCTTCGTCTTCTTCTTCATTGATTGATTACAGTTCATTGCTTCAAGCAGAACTATTTCTCATTTATTGGCAAGGATATAACAGATGGTCAAGCATACGTGAATATGACCATTAGTTTATTTCCTTTCTTTTCTTCTTTGATCAAATAAATTTATTTTCTTCAGTAGATATTATGTCATCGATCTTCCTTTCTTCTTCTTTTTTCTCTCGTAGTGAATATGTAAGATATATATTTGATATCCTGTTTTGTCGACTAACACGTAGAGAAAAAAAAAGAGATTAAAGATCTGAACATTGAAGATTTAATATTTTAATTATATCATCATAACAACATCGAAAATTGAGTATAAAATCTTCACGAATTATATTTCAGATTGAACAAAAAAAAAACACACAAGAAAAACTGAATGAATTATGTTTTTTAATTATCGACAAATAATACTTATTCTTTGTTTGTTACTATGTGAATTAATAAGTAATTGTCAAGGTATGAACGAAATTTACTTTCTTCTTTGTCTTCTGTTCTTTCCTAGGAAGAGTGTAGAGGTTAGAAAAATAACGAGAAAAAGAAAACTAATCAGAGTATTAACTGCATTCAATGCTCATTCGTTGTTTGACGTGTTTGAAAGTGAAGTGATTTAGTGGCAATTATCATTTGTTTTCATTGAATGAAACAAAACAAGGTCAAATATGACTTGAGTATTGAATGTTATTTTAAAATCAAGTTTATTGAAACCTTTGATATTTGACTGTAGTTCTTCTACTTCAGCCTTTTTCCCTCTCTCTCTCTCTCGTTTTTATGCTGACTTAATTATTTAAGGTTATTGGATTCGTGATCTTTCGTATTGTCCTCGAAAACGTGAAGCTACTCGGCAGAGACAATGTTTCAAATCCTGTTTCGATGATAGTGATTGTCGAAGTCGATATCGTTCGTGCGTATGCGATTATGATTGTGGCATGTCATGTGTCAAACGAGGTTGATCTCTTCTTCGAATTCACTGAATTTGAATTTAATTTTTTTTGCTTATATATTTAGGAACAATTTGTCCATTTTTAACTAATCCTGAACATGGACGAATTATTTATTCCAATGGAAATAAATTTGGTTCGCGTGCAACATACGAATGTGATGTTGGATATGTTCTTGAAGGTCCTAAATATCGACATTGTCAGGGTGATATGTGGTGGGGACCATCGGATACAATACCATACTGTGCAAAAGAAGGTAATGCCAACTTGAAACACCGAAAAAGAAAAGGACAAAAAACAATAATCCAATCTCATCAGAAGTCAAGTTGATGACCTTCTAATTATTCCTTTTGTCTCAATAGTTAAAATTAAATTCGCATATATAGATTCTTTTTTTATTTTGTTATTTTTTTTCTCTCCTCTTCTTTTCTTTTCTTCCCCTTTCGTCTTTTGTATATACGTAGATTAAAGTTCAAGAGGATTGCGTACGTGTATATGAGTATGAAGATAAGTATAAGACATTGTTGTCATCGTATTATATCGAGTCAAGTCTAGACTTGTTTCAACTGTGTGTTGTTCAATGAAATGGAGAAAATTATGACATGATTAGGGGGCAAAATATATTGTATACGAATTCGTTTATTCCACTTAGTGTTTTGTAATCGTCCACCGAATATAATCAATTCTGTCAATGATATTCCAAGTACGATAACAACCTTTCATGCAGGATATAAAGTTCAATATACGTGTCTGACGGGTTATGTCGGTACTGGAACGACAACATCCGAATGTACCTTTCTTGGTCAATGGACATTTGCTACATTGAAATGTACTCGTAAGTTAATAGATACGCAAGATGTTGATTTTTTGTTTTGTCATTATTAATTTCAAATTATTAGCTATTGATTGTGGTTCACCTGGTGTCTTACGTAATGGATTTTTAAGTGGTGAACGTTTTGATTATCCGAATATAATCGCATTTTTTTGTAATGATGGTTATGAACTTATTGGTAAAGATACGACACGAGCTTGTCAAGAAAATGGTTTATGGTCAGGAACGATGCCAATATGTCAGAGTAACGAGAGATTTATGTTTTTTTCTTTTCGAAATTGTTCATCTTGTTTTTTTTTGATTTTCAAGAGAAAACTTGTGCTACACCACCGATTGTTCCTTATAGTGAAATAATTCAACCTGATCGAACAACCAACGATACAATACAATATATTTGTCAAGATGGTTATCAATTACAAGGTTCAGCTATACTTAAATGTATTTCATCTCAATGGCAACCGATAGCACCTCGCTGTGAACGTGAGTCGAACATATTTTCTTTTCGTTTGTCAATCAAATCTATTTAGCTATGACATGCGATGATCCACAGACATATTTCAATGGTTATATTGAATCACTCTCAACGGATAATTCGTCGACATACACAATTAATTCAATAATTACTTTTCAATGTCCATCGAATATGACATTACGTGGTGCACGTATATCGAAATGTCAAATCAATGGTAGTTGGCTACCGAAAATACCTAAATGTGAAAGTCAGTAGTTTTGTTTTCTTTAAATATTCATTTTTGTTTTCGTTCTCTCTCTCTCTCAGAATCAATCGATTGTTCAATTCCTAGTTTACCTCGCAATGCACGTTATTTACATTTTCATCCATTTATGCGGAAAATTACCGATGGAAATCATTTAGAATATGTTTGTAATAATTCAACACGTCGTCAACGAATTCTGTGTCGACATGGAAAAATTCTTCCGAAAAATCCTGTTTGTTACAACAGTAATTTGTTTCTTTTTTATCGAGTGAAAAAATAAATAAACGTATGACTTTTGTAGGTTGCTATGTCAATAATGAGAATGTCATTTTTTCGAAGAATTTCTATCGTCATCGAGAACCAATTCTTTATACTTGTCGTGATAGCAATAGTCTACCATTGACAGCAAATGAAACAATTCGATGTATCAATGGAAGTCTAACTGAACAACCGATTTGTCAACCAAGTAGAATCGAATTTAATACATTTTTTTTTAAAATTTAATTTAAAATCTTAGTTCAATGTACAGTTCCTCGTACACTTTTTCTTCATAATATCGTTAATACTTCGATACCATCGGGAACATTGATCAATTATGATACATCATTTACTTATACATGTTTCGATGATTATCAATCGATTGTCGATGTGCCCGTTGTTCGATGTCTTGCCAATGGTCAATTATCACATCAAGCTCATTGCATACCGAGATCATGTCATGAACATCCACCAATAATTCTCAATGGTCGACGAATATTTCATTCGACAAAACACGGTTCCATTGCACGATATCGATGTTTACCTGGCTATCGAATTGAAAATATGAATCTAGCAAAACTAACCTGTCAATTTGGCCAATGGATACCTAAACAAGCACCGAAATGTTTGCCAAGTAAATTTTTCACTTGTTCTCTTAGTTGTTGTTTTTCTTTTTCTAAATCAAATTTTAACATAGTTTTCTGTACGAATCCAGGTCCATTAGTAAATGGACACATTTATGTTATATTAAAAGATGAACGTATATCACCAGCACCGATTCGTAGTGAATTTCGTTCGTATATACCAAATGTTGCTCATGGAAGGACAATTGATTTCGAATGCAATCCAGGTTATAGACTTTATGGTCCATCGGGATTGACTTGTAATCATGGACGATGGATGCCATCCGAACGACCACGTTGTCTATTTGGTAAATGAAAAATAGATTCGATGAATTTCGATTTGAAATTGATTTGTTTGAATATTTAGAAAATCATATTCAACCAAATATTGTTTTTACTGGATAGAATATAAAAAAAAGCCGAACAATTCTATCGAATCAAATCCGTTTCATTTTCTTTCTTTTTTGTAAATCTTCGAAGCCGGTCTTCATATATACTTCTTCTTCTTCTTCTTCTCGCCTAGCGGTTTCTCAATACAACGATAGTTTTAAAAAATTCTAGATATTCGTTTTTGTTTTTTGTTTTTTCCTTTAACTAGCTAAACCGAATTTTGTGTGTATGTGTGTTTAGTAAAACCTTGCTTTTGTGAATAAAAACAATGAAAAAACAAGAAAATAAACTGATAAGAACGGCGATCTTGAGGGTAAATTTGCGAATTTTGCACCATTGCGACTTGACTTTATTGTTATCTAACAACGACCTTAGAATACATTCAAACCAATGGTTTTGTTCTCGTCGAATTTGCACGGTAGTTGTTGTCTTTTCTGCTCGTTCGTATTGACAAGGCACTTTGTATTCATCTGTTGCGTATTCTCGTGATAAGTAGACGTCATACAAAAGAAAATCGTCATATGACCTTGAATACATAGAATTCGGTAGTTGTAAAAAACAAAATATATCAAAGCAGTAAAATTGATTTACAGGCGACATATACAATCGTAAATATTGCATTTTAAATTTGATTCTAGGGCTCGAATATTTTTTTCCCGGTATATTAACAAAAAGAAAGTCGATATGCTTGAATTGAAATAAAAAATAATGATTTAATGACTATATCATGTGCAGTATTCAAATTAACAATTAGTCATCATTTTACACATGTACTTTTTCCCAAAAAGAAAGAAAAAGAAAACATTAAAAAACACAATCACGCACATCTGACGTCTCACATGTCCGAATAAAGTCGAATTTTACATTGCGATGTTCGATTTTTTATCCTAGAATGTCACACCCCTCTTTTTTGCTCAGATTCCATCGAGAAAAATCAACACACTCAAAGATAAGAATATGCGACTTTTGGAATGTGAGAGAACATCTGGGTACATATGATCACATTTTTTTTCTTCTTAGAACATTCGAAAAAAAAAACGGTGAAAGAAAAGAATTTATTCACATATTTTATCATTAAAAAGTTTTTAAAAAAATCTATGTCGAATGGTGCAATACAAAGTTAAAGTACATATTTCGAAATATTACGTCGTCTGATTTCTTTTCTCGCTCTACAATCGTAACAATGACAATTTCATAGTTGACGGACGGTGCTGGATTTTTGTACGAAGTGCACATCAATGGAGACCAAACGTTTACCGCGTGATTCTATTGACAGTGGCGTCAGGACCAAGTATAACATGATACTGAAAAGAAAAGAAAATCGAGAGAAAGAGAGAAAAAATGAAGATTATTTTCACTGTTCTTCGCTCAAATCGTCCGCCGCTCGTCACTGTATAAAAAGGCGAAGCTCCAAGGAAAAAAAATCATACACACCCCGACATATTATTTCATCATTTACATTTCAATATCATTACGATAATGAATCCAGTCTTCTCCAATACAGGTGCTATGGACAAACAAGTCCTTCGTCGGTATTTAGAATTACCGCAACCTGATGATAAAGTTATGGCTACTTATATTTGGATTGATGGTACCGGAGAAAATCTTCGAGCTAAAACACGAACACTCGATAGTGAACCAAAATCACCAAAAGAATTACCATGGTGGAATTTCGATGGTTCATCAACTGGCCAAGCTGAAGGTTCAAATTCGGACATCTATCTCAAACCTGTTGCTATCTACAGTGATCCATTTATGCTCGGCAAAAATAAATTAGTTATGTGTGAAACATACAAATACAATAAAGAGCCAACAGCCAGCAACAAACGACTTCAATGCGAAGAAGCAATGACAGCTGCTGCTGATCAACATCCATGGTTTGGTCTTGAACAAGAATATACACTCTTGGATCGTGATGGTTGGCCATTTGGCTGGCCAAAAGGTGGATTTCCACATCCACAAGGTCCATACTACTGTGGTGTTGGTGCATGTGAAGCTCTTGGTCGTGATATTGTTGAAGCACATTACAAAGCTTGTTTATATGCTGGTATCAATATCAGTGGTACCAATGCCGAAGTTATGCCTGCTCAATGGGAATTTCAAGTTGGTCC